>OGWZ01001104.1_pt1 | contig 26754 bp, 18 predicted proteins | sample 1576141 | NCBI WGS metagenome assembly OGWZ01 (sample SAMEA3541512, study PRJEB24748) | human gut metagenome | biome: human gut; feature: human-associated habitat; material: faeces | place: China | collected 2012
CCGCGACGCCCGAGGCGGCTGCGGCGGAGCCGACGGAAGAACCCACCGCGGAGCCGGTCTCCCAGCCGGTGGAGGAACCGTCCGGCATCGTGAACATGGCCGAAGAGGGGAAAACGCTCTATGCCGCGCAGCTGGACCGCTACGCCGCGGCGCTTTCCGAGCAGTGGCCGGAGAGCCGGTATTTTGAAAACGGCATGAGCGAGCTCGCGGGGAACTACTACGAGGGCGACGCCCGCGCGAACGTCGGCGTATTTTTCCCTGACCTTGACGGCGACGGCTCGCCGGAGATGGTGATCGGCGCGATCTTGGGCGCGGACACCGATCCGGCCGTTCTGGAGATCTGGACGGTCAAGGACGGCGCACCGGTGATGCTCGTGCAGAGCCACGCGAGAGATAAGTATTATGTGGAATATCTCGCGGACGAAAACGCCTGGCTCATTGCGAACGAGGGTTCGGGCGGCGCGGCGAGCAGCGTGTGGTTTTACTATGCGCTCCAGAACGGAGAGCTTGCTCTCATGCAGGGCGTGACGAGCGAGTCCGGCGCGTGGTACATGACGTACGATACGGACTACGACGTTTCCAATGACACGCCGTCCGACGAGGCGGACTGTCAGGCGATCATCGATTCCCACACGGAACGCTATACGGCGCTCGACTATACGCCGTATACCGAGCTCCAATAATAAGAAGAAAAGAAGGATCCCCCGCGCAGTCGTTTATCGGCTGCGCGGGGGATTTTTCGCTGGGTTACTTCTTCTTTACCGGGTAGCACACCTCGGTCACGAACTCGTCGGGGTTTTTCGTATCGTGAGGACTCACATGGTAGATGTTGAACATCGGCCCGGCAGTCTCATAGCCGTTCGCCTCGATCCACGGGATCATGGCGGCGTACACGTCGGTGATCAGCGCGTAGCTGCCGCGGTAGGTGCAGCTCGCAACGGTGACCTCCGGCAGCGTGCGGAATTTGACATGCTCCGTGTCGGGGTAGCTTCCCTTTACGGTCTTCCAGGCGAGGACCTCGACGTCCGTTTCCTTGTATTCGCCGTCGAGGAATGTCACGGCGCAGAGGCATGGGTCGGCTTCCGTGAGATGCATCCGGCAGGTCTCGCCCACCAGCGCGCTCCATACCATCCCCTCGTCCTCGTAGCGGGGGATCGTCATTTGCACGGTGGCGGCGTAGCGTTCGGGGATCGTTTTCAATGTGATATCATAGCTCATGGTCTGTTCCTTTCTCAGCCGTTCTCTGGCTGCGTCCAGAAGCGCCAGTTTGCGCGCCGTGTCAAGCGAGAGTTCTTCCAGCTCGCGCTGCCGGGCGGAAAAATAGCCCTCCAGCGCCTCGCGGTCGTCGTAGATCTCGAGGATCTTCACGATATCGGCAAGGGAAAACCCCATGTCCTTGAGCGCCGTGATCCGGCACATGGTCGGGAGCTGATCCTCCCGGTAATACCGGTAATCGGTGAAGCGGTCGATCTCAGCGGGCTTTAAGAGCCCAATCTCGTCATAGTGGCGCAGCATGCGGACGCTGACTCTGGACAGTTTTGAAAATTCTCCGATCTTCAGCATGGAAGGTACCTCCGGCTTTTTCTCTTGAGCTCGTATGCATCATAATGCCTCCCACAGTGGGAGAGTCAAGAGCTTTTTCCAATTTCTCCGCAAAGACGGTACACGTGCATTGCTTTTTCGGGGATTCTATGGTAAAAATAAATGTTAATACTTTTTTGAAGGAAGAAACGGGCTATGAAGGATTAAAAAGACGGTAGATTTTTCATTTCAAAAATTTACCGGAAGGATGAAACAACATGAGTGACTTACAGCGGGAGATTTCGCGGCGGCGGACGTTTGCGATCATCTCCCACCCGGACGCGGGCAAAACGACATTGACGGAAAAGCTCCTTCTCTACGGAGGGGCGATCCAGCTCGCCGGCTCGGTAAAGGGCAAGGCGGCGGCGCGCCATGCGGTCTCCGACTGGATGGAGCTGGAAAAGCAGCGCGGCATTTCCATCACGTCGTCCGTGCTCCAGTTTGAATATAACGGCTACTGCATCAACATTCTCGACACCCCCGGCCATCAGGACTTCTCCGAGGATACCTACCGCACGCTTATGGCGGCGGACAGCGCCGTCATGGTCATCGACGCGGCCAAGGGCATCGAGCCGCAGACGCGCAAGCTCTTCAAGGTCTGCGCCATGCGGCATATCCCCATCTTCACGTTCATCAACAAGATGGACCGCGAGGCGCGCAGCCCCTACGATCTGCTTGAAGAGCTCGAAAAGGAGTTCGGCATCGGCACGTACCCGATGAACTGGCCGATCGGCTGCGGCGTGGACTTCAAGGGCGTGTACGACCGCGAGAAGAAGGAAGTTCTCGCGTATACGCAGCGTCACGCGGGCAGCCGCGCCATCCACGCGGCGGAGCTTTCCATGGATAACGAGGCGGGCCTGCGCGAAGCGCTCGGCGAGCGGCTGTACAGCACGCTTTGCGACGATGTGGAGCTTCTCGACGGCGCGGGGTACGAATTTGATCTCGATCTTGTCCGCAGCGGCGATCTGAGCCCCGTTTTCTTCGGCTCGGCGCTGATGAACTTCGGCGTGGAGCAGTTTCTGGCGAGCTTTCTCGATCTCACAACGCCGCCGCTCGCGCGCCTTTCCGATGGCGTGCCGGTCGAGCCGACGGACGACCATTTCTCCGCCTTCGTATTCAAGATCCAGGCGAACATGAACAAGGCGCACCGCGACCGCATCGCGTTCATGCGCATCTGCTCGGGCAAGTTTGAGCGCAACGAGGAATACTACCACGTGCAGGGCGGAAAGCCCATCAAGCTCGCGCAGCCGCAGCAGATGATGGCCGAGGAGCGCCAGATCATCGACGAGGCTTACGCCGGAGACATCATCGGCGTGTTCGACCCCGGCATCTACTCCATCGGCGATACGATCTGCTCCAAGGACAAAAAGGTCCGCTTTGAGGGCATCCCGACGTTCGCGCCCGAGCACTTCGCTGCCTTTGAGCGCAAGGACACGATGAAGCGTAAGCAGTTCGAGACCGGTATCCGCCAGATCGCGCAGGAGGGCGCCATCCAGATCTTCCACGAGCCGAACACCGGCTTGGAGGAGGTCATCGTCGGCGTCGTCGGCGTGCTGCAGTTTGACGTGCTCGAATACCGTTTGCAGAGCGAATATTCCACCGCCGTGCGCCGCCGCGCGCTGCCGTATGAAAACATCCGCTGGATCGTGAGCGACACCGACCCCGCAACTCTCACGCTCACGCGCGACACCAAGTGGGTGCAGGACTTCAAGGGCAACAACCTCCTGCTCTTCGGCGGCGAGTGGAACATCGCCTACACGCTCAAGCAGAACCCCGGCCTGGAGCTCGCGGAGTTCTCCAAAAACTAAGTTTCCGTCAAAATCACCCGTTGGGAAAGCTTCCAACGGGTGATTTTAGTCTGTTGCCCCGCCGTTCGGCGGGGCGATGTGTATGTCAGAAAAGAGATCAGTCAGCGTTGATGACGTTGATCTGGCACATGCGCATCGTGGCGATGGCGGCGTCGTGCGTTGCGGGGGTGACGCCCGCGCAGCACTTCGCGTCCAGCGTGATGGGCATTTCAGGATAGAACGCCTTTTCTATCAGCGCGTTCGATACGACGCAGATGTCGGTGCAGAGACCGACGATCTCCATATGGACGTTCGGCTCGCCGTACTGCGCGACATATTCGCCGATGATCTTTACAAGATCGGTCGAGCCGAAGGTGGGCTTATTGACGATCGTGGCGTTTTCCGGCATAGCGGCCTGAACCGCATCATCCAGCTGCCAGCCCTCGGTGTTCTGCACGCAGTGGATGAACGGGAGGTTGACGCCCTCCTGCGTTTCAAGATAGGTTTCCTCGTGCGTGTCCTTCGTGGCGATGATCACGTCGCCGCGGGCCTTGTATTCGTTGATTTTGGCCACAACGTTCGGGACGATGGCCTGCGCCTCGGGGGTGCCGAGCGCCTGATCGACGAAGTCCTTCTGCATATCGATGACAAGGAGAATGTTCATGGTTTTTCCCTCCGGGTTGGCTGCGGCGGATCGCTCGCAGATTTTTGAGAGTATTTCGGATTTGAGCGGGTCGGGCGCTTCCGGGGCGGGGCGCTGCACAGGAAGGGGATCCGTATGGTGTTTATTTAAATATACCAAGCGCTGTGTAACAATGCAACAAGTATTTGTCAGATTCGCTCCAGACTATCCGAAAAAAGCAAAAAAATCCGCCGCAAAAAGCGGCGGATTTTTTTAAATTAAGATGGAGGCATTCAGATCATTCGGCGGCTGCACACCGGATGCTCTGTATGATGCTATTATAACCGGCGTAAAAATCAAAGAGTGAACATTTCATGAACAAATTCCGGGGAAAATGTAAACAAATTTGAACGGATCGGCAGATTCAACAGAAAAACAAAAAATATCGAAAAGTATATGGACGATGTATTCAAATGTGCTATACTAAGCTCTGCGAGAAAAAGAAGGGAGTTGCCCGATGCAAAATTACAAACTGACGCTTTGCTACGACGGCACGCGCTACCGCGGCTGGCAGAAGCAGGGAAACACCGCCCAGACGGTGCAGGGCAAGCTTGAGACGCTGCTCTCCCGCGCGCTGGATCAGCCTGTCGAGATCGCGGGCAGCGGCCGCACGGATGCCGGCGTCCACGCGAGAATGCAGGTGTGCTCCTTCCGGGCGGATACGGACAAGTCCTGCGCGGAGCTTTTGGCTCTGCTCCGGGAATATCTGCCGGAGGATATCGGCGCGCTCGCGCTCGAGAAAGCGCCGGAACGGTTCCACGCTCGCCTTTCGGCGGTGCGGAAAACGTATATTTACCGTGTCTGGAACAGCGATGCGCCCTGCGTGTTTGAAAGAAAGTATGTGCATGCGGAGCCGCGCCCGCTGGATCTTGACGCCATGCGCCGCGCCGCGGCACAGCTTTGCGGGCGGCACGAATTCTCTGCCTTTTCCACCGGGAAGAAAACGGGCCGCGCCGCCACGCGCACGATAGAGTCTATCGGGATCGAGCGCTGCGGGGAAGAAGTGCGGCTTACGTATACCGGCGACGGGTTCTTATACAATATGGTGCGCATCCTGACCGGCACGCTGCTCGAGGTCGGTCTCGGAGAGCGCCGTCCGGACGATATGGAGGCGATCCTTGCCTCGCACAGCCGTGCGAGTGCCGGTTTTACCGCCCCGGCGCAGGGGCTTTTCCTCTGGGACGTGACGTACTAAGCGAGTAAAACCGGAAAATTTTCGTTTTTTTCAACTTTATGTTGTTTTTTTCTGGCTTTTCTGTTAAGGCTGTGTTATAATACCTTTTTGAAATTACCCCATGTAGGTGAAGAATATGACAAACCACAACCCGTATATGACCCGCGAGGGCGGCGCGACCGTCACGGTGTTCGTCCCGTACGACTGCAAAAACCACTGCCCGTTCTGCATCAATAAGCAGGAATACCAGAATCCCGAAGGCTTCAGCGTGGAAAAGGTGTGCGAGAGCATCCGCATGTTCCATGAGATCACGCCAAAGTGCGATTTCGTGTTCACCGGCGGCGAGCCGTTTTCCGAGCCGGACGCGCTGCAGGTGATGATGGACTGCATCCCGGAGGGCCACCGTGTGTTCATCAACACGACGCTCCCGGTATCCGATCTTTTCCCCGCCGAGCGCATCATTGCGTTCACGGAGCGCAACAAGGATAAGATCACCTGCATCAACATCTCCCGCCACATGGTGCACTATGTGGAGGAGTGCAACGACGAGCTTCTCGGCTCGCTCAAGGTGCCGGTGCGCATCAACTGCGTGCTCTTCAAGAACTATCCGCACGACGGCATGATCGCCTTTGCCAACCGCTTCGCAAAGTACGGCCTGCCCATCCAGTTTCGCGCGGACTACACCATCACCACGCCCGAAAACCTCTACGAGCGAGAGGGTGACCAGATCCTCGCCGATCTTATGAAGAACTTTGAGTATCTGGGTCTGGATGGCTGCCGCATCCGCTGCGGCTACCACTTCAACAACCACGGTCAGCACATCGCCTATCACCGCACGCTGCCCTACAGCACGATGACCGAGACGATCGACGGCACGACGTATGACATTCTCTACGACGTTCTCGTCAAGCAGACCGGCGAGCCGCACTCCGACTGGACCGGCGTGCCGCTGGATGTGGAAGCCTACCGCCACGTGAAATTCGAGCCCTACGATCTCAAGGTCCTCGAAGGCCGCGTTGAATAATTTTTCCTTTGTATAGGAACGCTGCCCCGAACGGAACATCCGTTCGGGGCAGAATATTATAAACGCTTTATTCCGTTACCGGCGGGTAAAAATGAACGGCTCGTCAAAGCCGGACTCGGTCAGAGAGACGGTGTCGGATTTTTCATCATACTCGATGAGGCTGATGGCCGCATCATCGGCGGAGAGAAGGATCTTGCCGCTTTTCACGCTGTAAGTACCGCTTTCCGTGCCCTCTGCTAAAATGTCCTGTATGTCCGATTCGGCGAAGACCCCGTCACAATACTCCGCCAGGGACTGTCCGCCCAGCGAGCTTTCAATCGCTTCATCTATGTTGCTGCAGCCGAGTACACTTATCGCCTCATCCAGCGTCATGCCGTTCTCGTTTGCGAGCTTTTCCAGCTCGGTTTCTAAATAGGCATACATTACGTCAGCCATTGCGGCGGAAAGCTGATCGGCCAGCTTGCCGGCGGAACTCGGATCGATCGAAAGAACGAATGTACCGTCCTCGCGGATATCGAGAAGATAGTCCACCGTCAGCACGCCGACATTCATATTGCTGATGAACTCCTCTGCTTCGGCATCGCCGCTGACGCCCTCGAGCATTCCCTCCAGAATCATATCGGTCACGTCGATCCCGCGGCAGGCCCAGCTTCCTGTGATGTTCTTTTTCAGGGTATCATCGGAACCGCACCCGGCCAAAGTCAGAATAAACGCGGCGATAAGTACTGCGAGAGTCAGCTTGTGAAGTGCTTTTTTCATCAATTTCTCATCCTCCTTTTTACGTGCCTTGCGGAACTATGTCAAATTATATAACATCTGGCATGGTTCCGCAAGCGTTACCTGCCGTTTTCCTATTCATTTTGACATTTTTCCTCAGGTCTCGGGTATGGAAGGCCGCGTCGAATAATTGCAATTGCAGAAAACCCTCGCCCCGGACGATCCCGTCCGGGGCGAGGGTTTTGTAATACACTGGATTTTGCTCATGGTTATTTGCGCGTTTCTCTGACAGAAAAGCTTCGGTAAGGCTTTCCTTTGGGCAGAAAAACGGAATCCGTTGTGATACCGAGGTTTTCATCGATATACCGGTCGATAGCTTTGAAATCGACCGGATGCGGGTCACGGAACTCCAGCGCGTAAAATGTTAGCTCGTCTTTTTCGCGGTCCCAGTGCATGTGGAAAATCGTATCCGAGTTGTCGGGAAGGTCCAAAAGCATGTCACCGGATTTGTTCAGCAGCTCCCAGAGAAGCTCCGATATGGCGTCACCGGATATTTTGAAGCCCCGAACCTCATCCTTTTTGATATCCTTGATGCTCATGGCGTGATTTCCTCCAGACCGTAGCTTTTGAATATCGGCTTATAGTACGCGGCTAGGGAGCGAACTTCCGACTGGGCGAAAAAAAGTACAGCAAAACCATGGCCGCGAGAGTGGCCGCCGATGCCAGAACTACGCCCCAGGAGCGCGCGATCAGCCCGGCGAACAGGGAAAAAGCAAAAAGAGCGGTAAAGAGGCAAAACACTGTCAGAAACACCCAAATCAGACTGCGCGGGCGGAGACATACCTCCAGAACCTTCTCTTCGTCCCGTTCCGTCACTTTCCCGCAGATACACGCCATGGTGCGCATACCGACCGGACGAATGCGAAACGAATCATCCCGCACCCTGCCGTAAAAGCGCGTCGGAAGCTCCAGACCGCAGCGCTTCGCGGACACGGGAGAGGACTGCGTGCCGCTCCGCAAAAGCACGAGCCAGCTCACATCCCGGAGACGGTAACAGGTTCTTGTCCTCATTGTTTGCGATCCCCTCTCCAAAAAGTATTGCAAAGAAATACGATTCGACATTCCTGCCGCCTCGCTTTTAGCGAACCGGCGTTACCGCCAAAAGCAGCGGTAATGCGGCACGATCCCATCGGGAACGGGTATGGAGCGGAGCTCACCGGCTATACGCTCGGGCGCAGTGCACACGATGGTCAGCGCGGCTTTATCTGTATAGGAGTAGTAAAGCGCGATAAAGTCCCGCTCTTTTGCCGCGACAGCGAGGGCGCTGCCAATAAAATCATTGCATTGCCGCGCTGCGTATTCTCCGCAGAAGTCATCCCATACTCGCGCGGCACTTGCCTCATCTGCGTTGGAGAGCAGGAAATAAGAGTATGCCTTGCTGTCTTTCAGCGTTTTGAGGCCGTATGAGGCACCAAGATAAACGCTTTTTTCTTCACAATCCACGCGCGCGGCGAATTTGCCCTCCGGCAGCCCGAGAAGCCCCCATACCTTTTTGTGATCCGTGATCCGGTTGCACGCGCTGCGCGGCAGCGCTTTTTCAACAATCTCCCATACGGTGTAGCCGGAGCCAAAAACCGTTTGAACTGCCTCATCCCAGTATTCCGGCGTGCCGAAAGCGACGGTCTCGGAATCATCATGTTCAAACACGACCCATGTGTCACAGGAGAGCGTGACAGTATGGTTTGAGGTCACCTCAATATTGGTTTTATCAAAGTGTATCATTGTTCATAGCACCCAGCTGCAAATTCTGTGCCGGAACCGAAACGGTGCGGTGCCGGTCAAAAGTTTCAAAAAGACACGATGCCCGAGGGATGGAAAGCGAACATTCCGACAGGGGGATCGTGTCTTTTTTCATTATACAGTTTATAGCGGGCAAAAGCAAGGGGGCGTGCCTGCGATGAGGCTACGGATCGTTCCCACGTCAGATATCGCAGACCGTGCCGAGTCCCTGCTTTTCGCAGGCTTTGAGAATGACTGCGGCGGAGGCGATGTCCTGCAGGGCGATGCCGGTGGAGTCGAAAACGGTGATCTCCGCATCGCTCGTCCGTCCGGCCTTTTCGCCGAGAATGACCTCGCCGAGCTCCCCGGCGAGAGCGGGGAGGACGCCCTCTTTGTGCGGCAGCTCGCATTCGCCGACAGCGAAGCACTGCACCGTATCGTCGCCGTAGACGGCGGCGCGGGCGAGCACCGCCGATTCGACCTCCTGCTTGCCGGGCAGGTCGGCACCGATACAGCTTACATGCGTACCGGGCTTGACCCAGGCGCTCTTTACGACCGGCGCCTTGGCGCAGGTGGCGGTGAAAACGATGTCGCTTTCTCCGACGGCGGATGCCGCATCTGCCGCGGCGTTGATCGCGGCGGTACGGGCATGACCGCACGCCTTGAGCAGCGCGTCCGTTGCCGCTGTCACAGCGGCGAGCCGCTCGGCGGCCTTTTCGGGGCGGTGCGGGTTTGTGAGATACACGGTCTTGAGGGACGGGATCGCCGCGAGCGCGGCCGCGGCAAGATACAGGCAGAGCTCGCCGCAGCCGACGATCGTGAGCGTTTTCGCGTCCTTGCGCGCAAGGTATTTTGCGCCGACGGCGGCCGCGGCGCCGGTGCGGAGCGCCGTGATCGGCCCGGCGTTCAAAAGCGCCTTTGGCTCACCGGTGGCAAGATCAAAGAGGAGCGACGTGCCGAAAAGCGCCGGGAGCGCCTTTTCCGCGTTCGAGTCATACCATGAAACGACCTTCAGACCGTATACGCCCGCACTTTCGAGATCGCCGGATTTGATGTCGAGATCGGCGTGGCCGGGGTCGAACTCATGGAATACCATCGGCCACACGCGGCCCGTTCCGGCGGATTTCCCTGCGTAGGCGCTCTCTACGGCGCGGAGCGCCGCGGTCACAGTGAATACCTTCTGGATATCCTCCCGTCCGATGACGCGGATGGTGCTCATTTTTCCAGCTCCTTTTCCTTCCACGCAAAGTACTCACTCACAGCCTTCAGCCCGTTCACGAGCGCTTCCTTGCCGTAGGCGTAGCCGATGCGCATGCTCTTCGGCTGCTCAAAGCAGTCGCCCGGCGTGACGAACGCACCGGTCTTATGGTACATCTCCTCGCACAGCTCATAGGAGGGAATGTCGAAATCGTAGTAGACGAGCGCCGTCGTGCCGCCGAGGGGCTTGACGTAGCTCACGTGCTTTTCTCCGGCGACCCAATTGTCCAGGATGGCGAGATTTTCCCGCACGATGGCGCGGCTGCGCGCGAGCATTTTATCGCTGTGCTTGAGCGCGAGCGCGGCAATGGCTTCGTCGATCATGCCGCCGCTGATGAGATCGTAGTCACGGTGAGAGACGAGCGCGCGGAGCGCGTCCTTGTCGCGCGTGGCGATCCAGCCGAGCCGCAGCCCGGCAAGAGAGAAGACCTTCGACATGCTGCTCACGGAGATACCCTTTTCGTAAAGATCCGCGATGGACTCGCTCCACTCGTCGGTCTGGGAGAGATGGCGGTATACCTCGTCGCAGAGAATGTACGCGCCCGCCTCGCGCGCGATCTGCACGATCTCTTCGAGCATATCGCGGCTCATGAGCGCGCCGATCGGATTGTTGGGGTTGTTGATGCAGATCATTTTTGTCCCCGGCACGGCGAGCGCGCGCAGCGCGTCAAGATCGGGGAGATACCCGTTTTCGCGGCTCAGGGGGAGAATCTTTACCTTTGCGCCGAGCGATTCGGGGATGGAGTAGAGCTGCTGGTACGTCGGCAGAACACTGATGACGCGGTCACCCGGCGATACGAGCGAGCAGAACACATGGTGGTTCGCGCCCGCCGCGCCGTGCGTTGTGACAATGTTTTCGGGCTTGACCGTTTTATAAAGCGAGCAGATGCCCTGCCGGAACGCGGGCGCGCCTTCAATGTCGCCGTAGGTCAGCCGGCGCGCGGCGAGATTCTCCAGAAAGGCGGCCTTGTCCTCGCCGGTTAGCGCGAACAGCTCGTTGAGCGACACGGAATCGACGCACGTCTCCGCGATGTTGTATCGCGCGCCGACCTCCCATTCGTTCATCCATTCCTCTACGGCAAACGGCTTGATGTACATAAAAATTCTCCTTTCCGCCCGCTGCAGCCCGGATAAAGCAAAAGGCGTCCGGGGCATTCCTTGTAGCGCATGTGCGCCGTACCTGCGGAATTGCCCGGACGTCTTTTTGACCCGCACCCGGTGATGCGGAAGGCGATATATTTAATTTATGGCTGAATATTAATTCATAAATCCCAAAATGTCAAGCGGTAAAATAAATATTATTCATAATGCCAAGCGAAGCACCCTTCCGCACCCGATCCCGCCGCATACTGCACAGATTTACGGTTTCACAGCCCGGTAAAAGGCCGACAGAAAAAAGTCTATGCGAGAGGCGGAAAAAATCAGGGCCGCCACGTATCGGGGCGGCCTTCAGCCTGTCGAAAAAGCCTCGCAGAGTTTGCGCCCGCAGGCGCAAATAGAGTTTCATTCATTTTCTCCGGCGGCGTGTACGTCGGAGAAAATACTTCTCGGCTCGCAAACGTGCGAGCGCAGCGAGTGCGCTGCGGCGAGCCGCAGCCTTTTCAAACGAGAGCCCAACGAAGTGGGTCTCGTTTGAGAGCTTGTCAAAAATACTTTTTTGACAAGCTCAAGGACCGCCCCGATAAGGGGCGGCCCTTGCGTATTGGTTTATTTCCGGATCACTTTCTCCAGGCGGTATCGTCCTCCGTGTAGCGGGAGGCGCTGCGGCGGCGGAAGTAGAAGTACAGACCCGCGCCGAGTGCCAGGACGGCCACGATGATGCCCGTGATGAGAAGGATGCGGCCGAGACCGCCGGACGACGTGGTGTCCTTGGTGTCGTCGTTTTTCTTCACGTCGCCGATGGCTTCCTTCACAGTGAGCGTCGCGGCGTTGCTCTCAACGGAACCGGCAGCGTTTTTGATCACGCAGCGGTACTTCCAGCCGTTCTGCTCGGCGGTGACCTTTTCGACGGTGTAGCTCGCGTTCACCGCGCCGGAGATATCCGTCCAGCCGCTGCCGTCGTTTTTGTCCACCTGCCACTGGCAGAGCAGCGGCGTGGTGCCGCTCGCCGTCACGGTGAACGTGGCGGAGCTGTCCGCGTTGACGGACGCGCTCGCGGGCTGGGAGGATACGGTCGGGGCGACGGTCTTATCCTTCGCCTTGATGGTGAACTTGGCCTTCGCGCTGCCGTCGCCGTAGACGAGCGTCACGGTGTGGGAGCCAGCGGCGAGCGTGTCGAGATATTCCGGCTTGAGCGTGACGGTGGAGCCGTCCGCGGAGGCGGTGTATTTCCCGGCAGCGACCGCGGCGCCATCCACCTTCACGGTGAAGGTGCCTTTGCCGCTGCCGGAGAATTCGATGCCCTTGTCTCCGCCCTGCGTCCATTCGCTATTCGCGCCTTTGGTGACGGTGTACTCACTGCCGGCGACGACGAGCGTCATCTGCCGCGTGGAGAAGCCGGTGGAGTTCGTCGCCTTCACGGCGAAGCGGAAGGAGCCTTCCTGCGTGGGCGTGCCGGAGAGAATACCGGTGTTGGCCGCGAGCGTCATGCCGTCGGGCAGCGTGCCGCTGTAGGACCAGGTGATCGGCGTGCCGCCGGTGGCGGTGATCTGCTGGCGGTATTCCTTGCCCATCGTGGCCGCGGCGAGCGTCGTGGTGGTGATGGCGGGCGCGGCGGGCAGCGTGCCGCCGCCGGTGTTCTGTCTCTTCACAATGCCGGACACGCTGACGGTCTGGTTGGCGTTGATGTTGCTGATGGTGTAAACGCCGTTGTTGCTCGTGAGCGTCGTGCCGTTGGCCTTTACGGAAAAGCCATTGCCGCGGGTGTAGCCGTTGCTGGGCGTCACGGTGAAGGAGAAACTGCCGCCGGCGTTTACAGGGCTCTTGGAGCCGCCGGTCGCGGCAATGGTATAGCCGGTGCCGCCCTGGAGCGTCACGGTATAGGTCGTGGGAGCGCTCGTCGGCGTCGCGGTCGGGGCCGGCGTCGGGGTGGGCGTCGGCTGCGCGCTGTAGGCGGGAATGGTGATCGTGAACACGTCGCTCAGATTGCCGCTCTTATCGCGCACAACGACATAGACCTTGCGGGCGTTCGTATCGGCGATATCTTTGAGGGTGATGGTGGTGCGGACGTTGGTGCAGCCGCCGTGCGGGTTCTTGTCGTCGGCGATCTGCTCCGCGGTCGGAACACCGCCGCTCACGCTGCCGACCATGTAGTAATACGTTCCTTCTTCGGAGGAGGTGAAGTAGAACTCCGCGGTCTTCGCGTCGATGCGCTTGGAGGGCTCGCCCTTGATGGTGGGCTTCTGGGTGTCGCGCTTATAGCTCGTGGCGGAAGCGTCCGACCACTCGCTCTGCGTTCCGGCGGCGGCCGCCTGCACGCGGAAGGTGTAAACGCCGTCGTCGTTCATGTGGGGCGCAAGGTCCGAGGTCGTAACGGAGCCGCCGTTGACGACGATCACGTTGCCGTAATCGCTGCCGTCGCGGAGAAGCTGGATGTTATAGGCTTCCGCGCCGGACACGGCGTTCCACATGGCGGTCGCGGTGTTGTTGACCCAGGTGATCGTGGTAGGCTTTGCGAGATACACGGGAACTTTCACGGTCTTAACGTCGCTCCTGTTCCCGGCGGCGTCCACGACCATAAGATACACGTTCGTTGCTTCGGCGCCGAGACCGGAGAGATCGATCTTCGTTTCGCCGGAGGCGATGTCCTTCACGTTTGCCGAGGCAAGAAGAGCATCCTGCGCAGGCTTCTCGCCGCCGACGATGTAGTAGACCTTGCCGGCCTCGTCGGAGGTGAAGGTCACGGAGCCGTTGGAAGCGTCCGTGCGGCTCGCGCTCTCGCCGGAGATGGCGGGCGCGGTCTTATCGATGGCGAGAGCGCCGCTCGCTTCCGACCACGCGCTCAGAATATCGCCGTTGAGGGCCTGCACCTTGAAGGTGTAGGAGCCGGACTCTTCCAGCGTGAAGGTGTAGCTGGTCGTATCCGCGGTAACGGCAGGCGCGACCTCCGTGCCGTCCTTATAAAGCTGCACGCAGTAGGACGCAGCGCCGGGGACTTCCGACCACATCGCGGTGGAGGTGCCGTTCACCCAGGTGAGCGTGGCGGGAGCTGCGAGATAGAGCGGCACGGTCACGGTCTGCACTTCGCCGCGGTTTCCGAGACCGTCCTCGGCGGCGTAGCGGACGACGACGGCGGCGCTGTCGGCAAGGCCGGTGAGCGTGAGCGTGTTGTCCTCGCCCTTCGTGAGCGCCATGGTGCTGCCGGAGGTGAATACATCGGCGGCATCGTCGTTGAGAACATAGTAAAGCTTGCCGTCCTCGCTGGAGACGAAGGCGACGGTGGCGGTGTCCTGCGCCGTGCGCTTGACGCCGTCGGCCGGCACCGTGAGGATGGGGGCGGCGGTGTCGCGCACCGTTTCGGCGCTGCGCTCAGACCACGCGCCGACGGTGTTCGCGCCGACGGAACGCACGGCGAACGTGTAAACGCCGTCGTCCTTCATCACGTCGGAGAGATCACCCGTAGCGGACGCACCATTCACGGGGATGGGATCGCCGTAGGCGTCGGAGCCCAGATAGAGCTGCACGATGTAATCATTCACACCCTCCACGCCGGTCCATGCGGCCTTCTTGCCGTCCCAGACGGGGGCGGTCGGCGCGGCGAGCACCGCGGGGATCGCTGCGGTCAGAAGCTCGGTCGTATGGCCGAAGGCGTCCTTCGCGGCAATGTAGACGGTGTGGGCGTTGGCGTCGAGATCCTTGAGAGAGATCGTATTCGCGCCGCGGACGAGCTCGGCCTTCGCCTCGTCCTTCATGATGTCCGCCGCGGAAGCGGGTTCGCCGTCGAGCTGGTAGTAGTATGTACCGGCTTTCGAGGCAGTGAAGGTGACGCTGCCCTCGGTCTCCGAGGTGCGCACGGCGGAGGAAATAGTCAGCGCGGGGGCTTTGCCGTCGTCAAAAACAAGCTCCTTCATTTCGGCGGTGGGAGCGGCGGCGAGCTGCTCCTTCGTGGCGGCCGTGCCGCCGATGTAGAGCGTGGAGCCGTCGAGCATCTTGCCGAGCGTGAGCGCGTTGTCCTTATCGGGGGCAATGGCGCAGACGCTGCCCTTGACCGTGCCGGAGGCGATCTTGATCTCGCCGGAAGCGCCGGACAGGTTGATGCCGTTTGCCGACTCGATCTTGCCGAGCGTATTCACGCGGATCTTCACGCCGGAAGCGCCGACAACGGCCTTCACGCCGGAAGCACCGCCGGAGATGCCGACCTCGCCCGAGATGGTCACGGCGGCGTCCTTCGCGACAACGACGCCGGAGGCGTTATCCGGCACCTTGACCGTGCCGGAGCCCTTGAGCGTCAGACTGCCGCTCTCCACATGGAAAACGGAAGCGTCGGCATAGCTCTCGCCGTCGGCGAGCTTGAGCGTGACCGTCTGACCGGTCAGCTCGAGCGTCACGTCCTTGTCGAGCGTAAGCGGCGCGGAGAGGACGATATCCTTGACGGATTTATCGACAACATAGGATCCTCCCGCGGAAATGCCCGAAAGGTCCGTGATGACTTGGGCGTCGCCTGCCATCGCCGGCATGGGCAGCAGCGATACTGCCATCAGCACGGCGAGCAGAAGAGCCATCAGTTTCTTTGTCATAACAAAGTACCTCCTTGAAAACGGCGCGGCGCGAAGCCCTGCCGCTTGCTTTCTGACTATAAGACGCGCGGCGGGGTCAAAAGGTTTCCTCCGCACTCGGAATTTTTGTTATTTTTCGTTGCCAGTTTTTACCGGATACCCTCCGCGAGCACATCAGCGAGCGCTTCGATCTCTGCGAGCTGCCCTTCGGTGAGCGAGGAGCGGATCGTGACGCTCTGCTCGAGCACCGTCATGTTCTTGAGCGGAGCGAGGATCGCCGCCATCTGCCGCGCGCTGACGGGCGCCCATGTGCCGTTTTCCATAAAAGCGACGGTGCGCTTCTGGAGATTGTGCGCGGCGATATCGCGCAGCAGCTCGTCCATCGTGACGAAAATGCCGCCGTTGTACGTCGCCGAGGCAAACACCAGATGGCTCCACCGGAAGCACTCGGCGATGATGTCCGAGGCCGGGGTGACGGACACGTCGTACATCGCGGTGCGCACACCGCGCTCGCGCAGCTTCGAGGCGAGGATCTCGGCGGCGTTTTCCGTGTTGCCGTAGATCGAGGCGTACGCGATCATCACGCCCTTGTCCTCCGGCGTATAGGTGCTCCAGAGGTTGTACTTTTCCAGAATATATCCGAGATCACGCCGCCAGACGAAGCCGTGCAGCGGGCAGAGCATCTGAATGTCCAGACCCGCGATCTTCTTGAAGAGATTCTGCACCTGCACGCCGTATTTGCCGACGATGTTCGTATAGTACCGGCGCGCCTCCTTGAGATAGTCGCGGTCAAAATCCACCTCGTCGGCGAAGATCGCGCCGTTGAGCGCGCCGAAAACGCCGAAGGCGTCCGCGGTGAAGAGCGTGTGCGCGCTCTTGTCGTAGGTCATCATGACCTCCGGCCAGTGGATCATCGGGGCAAGATAGAACGTGAGCTCGTGCGCGCCTGCGGAGAGCACGTCGCCCTCCTTGACGAGATGCATGTTCTTCACGGCGTCCTTGCCGAAAAACTGCGCGATCATCACGGCGGTCTTGTCGTTGCAGACGACCGTGGTTTCCGGGTGGCGCAGCAGCAGCTCCGAGAGCGTGGCGGAGTGGTCCGGCTCCATGTGGTGTACGATCACATAGTCGAGCGGCCGCCCGCCGAGCTCGTGCTCCAGATTTTCAAAGAAGGTGCGGCTCACGGCCTTATCGACCGTGTCGAAGAGGACGGTCTTCTCGTCCGTGAGAAGATAGGAGTTATAGGAAACGCCCGCCGGAACGGAATATACGCCCTCAAACATGGCGAGACGGCGGTCGTTCGCGCCGACCCAGACAAGATCCGACGCAATTTTTTTCGTGCAGTACATATACTACCTCCGTATTGAATTGGGTTACATAATTTAAATACAGATACAGTTTACCCGCTGAGGCGCGGAAACGCAAGTACCTTTCCGCCGAAAAAGACAATAGCGCGGATATGTTCGTTGACAAAATCTTTATACTGTGATATCACATAGTAGTATGCCGAAGTATATAAATTTCTTTATGTATCTGCGAAAGGATCGCACTCATGCAGACTTTTTTGAAAACCGTTCTTCCGTATGTGTTCTGCATTCTCGCGGGCTATCTGGCCGGAGCGGTGAATTTTGCGTGGCTGCTGGCGAAGAAGCGCGGCTTTGATATCCGCACGAAGGGCTCCGGCAACGCCGGGACGACGAACGCCGGGCGGACGATGGGCTCGGGCGTCGCGGCGGTCGTGTTTCTGTGCGACGCGCTCAAATCGGCGCTCATGGTATGGCTGGCGGGATTTCTGTTCCACAGCTCGCCCTCCATCCAGACCGTGACGATGGCGGCGTGCGTGGCGGGGCATCTCTATCCGTTCTATCTGGAATTCCAGGGCGGCAAGGGCATCGCGGTGCTGCTCGGCAGCGCGCTCGCGCTCGACTGGCGGCTGTTTCTCATCCTTGTGGCGGGCGTCGCGGTCATCACGTTCATCACGGACTATATGTTCATCGGCACGCTCTCGGCGAGCGTGGGGTATCTCGTCTGGTGCATCCTCACGGGACGGAGCGGCTGGGACATTGCGATCATGGCCGCCACGGTCGCGCTCATCTTCTGGAAGCACCGGAAGAACTTCGCCCGCCTCGTCAAGGGCAAGGAGCTCGGCATCCGCGCGAGCATCTTCAAGAAAAAATACCGCGTCGATAAAAAAGACTCCTGAGAAAATCGACCGCCGCGTTTCCGAAACACCGGAAACGCGGCGGTCATTTTTTATTCTTCTTCCGGCTGCGGCGGCCGCGGTCTGCACACGACCGTGGCGAAGAGGAGCGCGAGCACGCACACCTGCACGAAGTAGACGTACCGGAAGCTCTGGTGGTAAACATACAGCACGGAGATGATGAGATTGCCGAGGAACGGCACGGCTGCGGAGCGGAAACGCTGCATACCGTTTTTCCGCCAGAAGAGCAGCAGCACCCAGAACGCGATCAGATACGCGCCCGTGCGCCAGAGCAGAATGTCCAGCACGCTGTTCCGGGGCGTTCCGGTCAGCCGGAGGTAGGCTTTGGTGAAGAAGTTCTGCCGGTAATCGCGGAGCACGCCGTCGTCCGCATCGTAGTAATCGGCCATATCGACGTACTGCGCAATCCAGTCCCGGTCATACACAAGACAGAAGGACTTTGCGTTGAAGCTGTCCTCCGGTTCCGCGACATCCCAGAGAATGTCGCACCCGTCGATGCGGTCCTTTAGTATCACATCCGGATACTTGCATAGCGCTTCGCCGTAGACCCGGAGGATATCCGGCGTCGTTACCTCCGTCGGCGTATAGGGAACGCTCCCCTCCGGACGGCCCCAGTAATAGAAATCATGGCCGTAATAGCGGGCGTAATAATCGTGCCAGTCCTCGAGCGGGAGCGCCTTTTCCAAAATCGCGTCCGCTTCCTCGGAGAGCGGCAGATCCTTATTTACGCACGAGCCGACGGCGCAGAAAAGCGTCGTGAACGGCGAGAGCGACACCGGCGCAACATTGAGTGCCGTCATGACCGGCCCTTTGAACACGCCGAACGACACTGCCGCAAGCACCGCCGCCGCGAGCGCGCGGAGCTTCACCTGCTCATAGCGCCGGACGGTGAGCACGATACAGAGAACGATCATCGCCGCCGCGGGCGCGGCGCCGTTGTGCCGCAGGAGGGACACGAGAAAGATGTCCAGCGCAAGACAGGCGTAAAACGGCCATTTCCGGCTGCGCGGCGTATCGAGCACAAGCTGCAAAAGGAGATATGTACCCCATAAAAGCGCGAGCGTGAACGGAAAATCCTTTAGTACGTTCGTCCAACTGAGCACCTGATTCGGCATCAGCGCAAAGAAGCACCCGAGAAATACGAGCAGCGGCAGCGGCACGCCGCGGTCGTACCCCATCATAAGGAACGCGCACAGCACGAGCGAGAAGAGCAGCAGCTGCACCGCTGTGAGCGCGGCGGGATGCGGAAAGACCGTCAGAACAGCACGCATGAGCAGTGTATCCAGCACCGGATGATCGTCGCTCAGCGGGAGCTCACCCATGGCCTGACGGTATTGATAAACGGCGTCGAGCGGAAATCCGCCCGGCCATTCGGCCCAGAGTACAAAGACCTGACAGAGAAGCAGCGCGATAAGAAGAATGCATAGCGCCTTCTTCCGGCTTCCCGGCTTCGGCAGCGTGTGGGGACGGGAGGAGAGCCATTCCAGCGCGAACAGCATCAGCCACACGACCGGGATAAACCAGAGAATACCGCTCAAAACATAAAAGAGTCCCGGCAGAGAGAAATGCATCCGGGTATTGCCATTAAGAAAGAACCGCTGCGCGAAGCTCGCGAGCGAGGCGTAAACGGCGATTACCCCAATGGCGGCACGGGAGCCCTTTGTGCGGTACTTTTCCATACAGCCGCTCTTCCGGTTGAAGCACCAGACGGAAGCGACCGTCAGCAGCAGGAGAAAGCCCTGCGTCAGATGCGTTGGCTGGATGCGCTCGCTCGTGAAAAAGAGAAAGGCATAGTTTATGGCGAAGAGGGCGGCCCGGAGGACATTATTTCGCTTTTTCATTGTCGGTCGTTTGTGCGGCGTGGTACATGCCGGAGAGGATCGTCATCTGCAGCTCAAAATTCTGCCGGTGCATCTTGCCCTGCGTATCGAGGATCAGACCGCATATGAAGCTCTGCAGAGAGAACAGCGCCATAAAGCATGCCGCCACGAACGTCGGGAGCCGCGGTACGAGCCCGGTGTGCAGATACTCCGTCAGCACCGGGCACAGAAAGAGCAGCGCCGCGACCATCAGTATCCCGGCGATGATGCTGAAAAACGGCAGGGGCCGGTAGTCCTTATAAAGCCGCGCAATCGTCCGCAAAACCTTGAAGCCGTCCGAAAAAGTGTTCAGCTTGGACTCGCTCCCCGCCGGGCGGTCCCGGTATCCGACCGGGATCGACGTGAGCGCAAAGTTTTTGTCCAGCGCGTGGATCGTCATTTCCGTTTCGATCTCAAAGCCCTTGGAAAGGATCGGGAAGCTCTTGACGAACAGAGGACTGAACGCGCGGTATCCGGTCATGATATCTGTCACATGACCGCCGAAAAAGCGGTTGACCAGCTTTCGCACGAGGACGTTCCCGCTGTTGTGGAACGGGCGCTTGTTCTCCGTGAAATATGTGGAGGAAAGGCGGTCGCCGATCACCATGTCGTAGCCGTCGCGCAGTACGCCATCCGCCATGGCACGGGCATCCTCCGCCGGGTAAGTGTCGTCTCCGTCGATCATCAGATAGCACTCCGCATCGATCTCGCGGAACATCGTCCGGATCACGTTGCCCTTACCCTGCCGCCGCTCGTAGCGCACGACGGCGCCGGCGGCGCGGGCAATCTCGTCCGTTCCGTCGGTGGAGTTGTTGTCGTAAACATAGATCGCGGCATCCGGCAGCGCCGCGCGGTAGTCCTTTACCACCTTGGCGATGGTGGCACTTTCGTTGTAGCACGGTATCAGAACGGCGATTTTATCCATGTTCGTCCTCCTTTTCCGGCGTTATGTCCGGGATCTCGTTTGCGAGACGGCTCTGCGGCTCATCGTTCCAATGCGGTTTTGTCGCGGCGGTGATATAGAGCAGCGCCAGCACGCTCACCTGCACAAAGTAAACGTACCGGAAGCTCTGGTGATAGAGCACCAGCATGGAGCCCGCGGCGTTTGCCAGCATGGGCAGCGCCGCCCACCAGAGACGGCCCATGCGGTTTTTGCTCCAGAAGAGCAGCAGCACCCAGAATGTGATCAGGTACGCGCCGGTACGCCAGAGAAGCATATCCGCCGCGCTGTTGATCGGAGTATTTGCCGCGGAATAGTACGCTTTCGCGGGCACAGCGGTTTTTATATACGAACCGTCGTCCAGCCGGTCCAGACGGCTTGTATCCAGCGGGAGCGTGTTTTCGGGAAATGGGGAAACAAAGCTGAAGGATCTTGCGTTGAAGCTGTCGGGCGGCTGAACGACGTCCCAAAGAATGTCCGTGCCGTCCAGACGGTCCTTGATGACTACGTCCGGGTATTTCCGCAGTGCCTCCAGATAGACCGTAAAGGCGTCGCGGGCGGTGATATCAGAGATCTTATACGGCACGGAGCCTGCCGGACGGTCCCAGTAATAGGGATCATGTCCCACAAAGCGAGAGTAATATTCGCCCCAGTCCTCCAGCGGCAGCGCCTTTTCCATGATCTGCTCGCTCTCCTCCGAGAGCGGGAGCTCCTTGTTGATGCAGGAGCCTGCGGCGCACATCATGGTCGTATACGGGGACATGCCATTCGGCGCAACGCCAAGCGCCGTGAACACCGGCCCCTTATACACCGCGAGAAGCACCACGGCGGTCAGCGCCGAGACGGCGGGTCTCCATTTTAGAGCGGCATAGTTTTTCAGCGTCAGAACGATGCACAGCACCGCAACGGCCAGACCCGGCACAACGCCGTTGTGCCGCAGCGTGCAGATGAGAAAAATATCTGCAGTCAGACACACATAAAACCCGAACTTCCTGCTCTGCGGCTTTTTCATCGCCAGCAGCGCAAGCAGATAAAGCCCCCATAAAAGCGCGAGAGTGAACGGGAAATCCTTGAGTACGTTCGACGCCGAGAGCGCCTGATTCGGCAGAAGCTCGATCACCGCGCCGAGAAATGTCAGCCGCCGGAGGGGAATGCCGCTGTCGTACCCGATCATCAAAATGGCTGTCAGCAGCCATGTGAAAAGGAGCATCTGCACGGCAGTGATCGCACCGGCCTGCGGAATGACGGTCAAAATGAGCTTTTCCAGCAGCGTGTGCATCACCGGATGCCAGTTGTTGATGCCGTAAAGCCCCGTCGCCTGCGAAAGCTGGTCGATGGCGTCCGCCGGGAAGCCGCCCGGCCACAGGATCCACAAAACGGCCAGCTGACACACGGCCAGTACGGAAAAGAGCGTCCACCACGCGCGGCGGCGGCTTCCCAGTTTCGGCAGCGTGCGGGGACGGGCGGAGAGCCATTCCAGCGCGAACAGCAGCAGCCGGATAATGGGGATGAACCAGAGAATACCGCTCAAAACATAAAAGAGTCCCGGCAGCGAAAAGTGCATCCTTGTGTTGCCGTCCAGAAAGAAGCGCTGCGCGAAGCTCGCAAGCGAGGCATAAACGGCGATTATCCCAATGGCGGCACGGGAGCCCTTTGTGCGGTACTTTTCCATACAGCCGCTCTTCCGGTTGAAGCACCAGACAGAAGCGACCGTCAGCAGCAGGAGAAAGCCCTGCGTCAGATGCGTCGGCTGGATGCGCTCGCTCGTGAAAAAGAGAAACACAAAGTTTCCCATGAGAAGAAAGGCGAGCACTTTCTGCCGCTCCGTCCAGCCGCGTTTTTCCATGGGGCGGGCGAGAAACAGCAGCGCGAGCTGCGCAAAGTAGAACACAACGCACCACGCGCCGAGCGTATAGAGCAGCTTTTCCCAAAGCGCGTACATGTGCGAGCCTTCCAGCGGGAAGCGCACATGCGGCAGGAACGTGTTCCAGCCCGCGCCGACGAGCAGCGCGGCGAGCAGCGCCGCGGCGATCCGGCTTTGGAGCGGGAACGGCTTTCCCTCGGCGTATTTGCTCTTCAAAAAGAATGCCAGCACGCCCATGACCACAAAATAGCAGAAGATAAAGACTCTCTGCAATGAGGTTTCGAGCGTATGGAGGTCGATCAGAAAGGTAAGATAGAGCGCGGCCAGAACGATGGCCGGTAATGCCAAATAGTTTTTGCTTTTTCTCATAACCTGTACCCCGATAATGCGTTTCGGTCAGGAGACTTCATTGCGTCGGAAAATCTTTTTCAGAAAATCTCCGAGAATGCGGAGCGGCTTGGTGATCTTCCAACAGGTGGAGTTTTCGTAGCGATCGCATTCGCTTTTGTAGTATGTTAGAAGCTGCGCCGTATCACCGGGGAGAGATATGCCGTTGTCTCCGTGCAGCAGATCCCATGTGAAGTAGTGCTTCAAAACTTCGTATGTATAATCCGGAGCTGGACCATTATCCTTTCTTAGCCAACTGCCCTCGTAATGGTGCTCGCAGACACATCTCCCGTCGTGCATATTCACAGTCATACGATTGGCGCTGAATACACGGATGTTGCCTTCCAAAAGCTGTGATTTTCCGTTCAATTGCAGGTTTGTCCGTTTGATGAGAAGCTGCGTAAGACGGCGTGGGATCGTGAAGTCCTCTCCGGGACACTCTGTCAGATCGAAAGTGTCTTCTTCATACGAGCGGCGCAGTTCGCCAATGAGCCCGCAGTTTTTTTCGGCACCCAAAATACCGGCGTGAATGAAGAGAGGCGTTTCAAAGGCAAAGAACGCTTTCGCATAGAGAAAGCTTTCCAGCAGCTGATGAAGTTCCATGTCTGTATCCATGTAAACGCCACCGTGATCGTACAGCGCCTTTAACCGAAAATAATCGGAAACAAAGGCATACTGCTTCTTTTCGTACGCTTCTTCCACATATCGGTTTGTGTGAATGTCGCAATTGGATTCATTCCACTCCATGATCTCAAAATCCGGGGCGTACTTCTTCCAGGAATCCATGCATTTTTGAATGAGCTCGCTTTTCTCCCCGTTGCCGAACCAGCAGTAATGGATGATTTTCGGGATCGTGTCCAGATGCTCAAAATCCAGAAATGTCTCTTCACGGATCGCGTCGGCAATATAAGCGTTTCCGCGGAAATAGTCCCGGTTCCGGTCATAGTAATCCTTGGACTGCTTTGTGAAGTCATCGAGAAAATTGGTGCAGAAAAAGTTGAGGCTCCAGTATACCGCAAACTGTATTTCCTTTTCAAAGAGAGGGTTGGCGTGTTCGCGGATACGATCCCACGCGGCGTAGCAGTCGAGCAGGCGCTTGTCGCCGGATTTTATCGATGTGATGGAGCCGGCGTGCTGGCGGTAAAAATACAGGCCTTCGGGAAGATAGTAGATATTTTTTGCGTAGCTGAGAAGAATTGGGGTTGTGGCAAGGTCTTCATAGAATCCGGTAGGAAATTGGATAACGTTAAAAAGCTCCCTGTCAATGAGCTTGGAGCATGCGGCCACAATTCCGTATTTCGCAGCGTGCTTAATGATCTCAAAACGGTTGATGTTGGGAAAATCGCAGGAGCTGGAATGTACTTGTTTTCCATCTTCCCAGAATGAGATAATGTCTGTTATTACGTAGTCAGCATTGTGGAGCTTGGCGGCCTCGTACATATGTTTCAGCGCATCTTTGTGAATGTAATCGTCCGAATCAACGAACACAAAGTAACGGCCGCGGGCTTTTTCCATTCCGTAATTTCTCGCACCACCGAGTCCACGGTTTTTAATCGTGAATGCGCGAATTAATTCGGGGTATCGATAGACGTAATCGTCAATAACCGATTGGGAGTCGTCCGTAGACCCATCGTTCACGATTATGATCTCATAGTCCGTAAAGGTTTGGTTTACGACAGAATTCAAGCACTCTGCCAGATAATGCAGCACATTATATACGGGAATGATTACGGATATTTCCGGTGCACTTTTTTCTTCTTTCTGGGGAACAAATGTCATTTTTGTATTCATGGCAGTGCATCTGCTTTCTTCGGGCAGCTGAAAAAGAGTGTCTAGAATTTGCCCTATTTCGGTATTGTCATATGTATAGGTGTTTAAAGCAAGCCTTTTTTCTTCCAGCGACTGTCGGCTGTTGTAAACTTCTTCCATCCCGCGGACTATGGAAAATATATCGTTGGGAATGACCCAGCCATAGTTTTCTACCATTTCCGTCGCACCGCCGGAGCGGGTTGAAATGACAGGGGTTCCCGACAGAAGACTTTCGACAATAGTGAGAGAAAATCCTTCATATTCCGAAAGCGCACCGACGATATCGGCGGCTCTCATATAGGCATAGGGATTCTTTCTGAATCCGAGAAAATGGACATTGTCCAGACCATATTGTTCTTTTTTGCGGATCAGAGAGTCGTACTCGTACCCCTTGCCGAGAATCAGCCAGTTTATTTCCCAACCATCCTGCTTTAAAATTCGCGCGGCATCCAGCATCCTGTGGAATGCTTTTTCCGGTTCCAGACGACCGACTAATACAACATTCAATTGGTCATCAGATCGCCGGATAAAGTAATCCTCCTCGACAGGTTCTCCGGCCATAGCGCGGATGCGATCACTGTCAACAAAATTGTGGATTACAATGCATTTGTCCGAATATTCGGGAAAGTGCTTCAAAAAGCTGCGCCGGGCGTTTTCCGAAACGAAAACGATCGTATCATAAAAAGCAAGGAGCTTACGCCGACGCTCAACATCGTCTTGAGCGGCATTTTTCCAGGTGTCGTAGTTTGTGTGGATCCATTGAATCTTTTTGGCGCGGGGAACATTAAGCGTTGCAATTTCTTCGAAAAACGTGGAGTTTTCAAACGGGACAACGATGTAATCGGCGTCGGAGACGTGCATTTTGTCCGTGACGGTTATTTCGGGAAAGAGCAAGGATTTTGTGCTGTTTTCCGTCTTCGTTGGGGAATACAGGATAACTTTATGGCCGCGGCTGCAAAGATAATTTGCGTTTTTAAATGTGGCAAAATGGCCGCCGCCTTTATAATTTACATCATCAAATAAAAAAACAATTTTTGCCATCTCTTTTTCTCCCATTTATGATTGTCTAATGAATTGGATAAAGCTCTCAGAGTCGCTCGCAATCTTGCCATACCGCCCATCTTCGAGCATCTCCCGCACGCCGCCGACATCGTTGGCAATCACCGGCACGCCGAGCGTTTTGGCCTCGTCGATCGTGACGGGCGTGCCCTCATACTCCGAAAAGAGCACGAGCGCGTCGCACCGCGCGAGCAGGGGACACGGGTTTTCCATATATCCGGTCAGTGTCACGCACGGGCCGAGACCGAGCACGTCGCGCCGCCGCCGGATATCCTCGTACAGCGGCCCGCTGCCGGCAAAGTACCAGCGGAACGCGAAGCCGCGCTTTTTCAGCTCCGCGGCGATATCGAGCAGCCGGTCATAGCGCTTTTCGCGCTCGAGCCGCCCGATGGTGATGAGATTGCAGACCCGCTCGTCCACCGGCACCGTGAGCGGCGCTTTGGCGCGCTCGCGTATCTCGCCGCGGAACACCGGGTTCGGCACGGCGAGCGTCTTGTCCGCGAACTGCGGATATACGGCGAGAAACTTCTCGCGCAGCGTCCTGTTGAGACAGACGATCGCGTCGAACCGGCGATAGAGCGCGGCGTCGTTTTTCGTAACGGCGCGCGTCCATTCGTTCAGCTCCCGCCAGGCGGCGTAGTCCGTATGGATCCACTGGATCTTTCCCGGATGGCGGCAGCGGGAGACAAATTCCCGCATTTTGGAGGCCTCGCTCACGACGAAGATCGTGTCGAAGGTCTCAAACGCCGCGGCCATGTTCCGCCGCAGCAGCGCTTTCGGCAGCACGGACTCGAGCCCGATATGCGCGAGCACCGCGTAGGCGAGCCGGAGAAGCTTTCCGGCGAGGGATACGTCCCCGTCGCGCAGCACCTGCCGCGTCGGGCGCGAGAGCAGCCGCAGCCCACCTCCGTCGGGGATCTCGAGCAGCCGGAACTCCTGTCGGAGCGCGGCGTCCCGGCA
>OGWZ01001110.1_pt1 | contig 26695 bp, 21 predicted proteins | sample 1576141 | NCBI WGS metagenome assembly OGWZ01 (sample SAMEA3541512, study PRJEB24748) | human gut metagenome | biome: human gut; feature: human-associated habitat; material: faeces | place: China | collected 2012
AGATACGGTGACTGCGAAAATCCAGCTTGTCATGGAGGCAAAAGAAGCCGGAGTTCCGATCATTAGCAGTATGGGTGCAGGAAACAAGCTGGATCCGACAGCTTTTGAAGTGGCTGACATTTATAAAACATCTGTCTGCCCGCTGGCGAAGGTCATGCGGCGTGAATTAAAGAAACGTGGAGTGAAAAAACTCAAAGTAGTTTATTCAAAAGAACAGCCGACCAGACCGATTGAAGATATGTCAATCAGCTGTCGTACTAACTGCATCTGTCCTCCGGGAGCTGCACATAAATGTACGGAGCGTCGTGATATCCCGGGATCCACTGCATTTGTGCCGTCCGTAGTTGGTCTTATTATAGCAGGAGAAGTCATCAAAGATCTTGCTGCAAAATAAATATGGCGGATGTCAGAACTAAATAAGGTCCCTGTTTCGGGCTGTTATCTTGCGATATATCGAATGAAATTGCGGATAATGGCCCGTTTTGGACTCGCTTTATATAGCTAAAACGAATTAATGATAAGATGAAAGTATCGTTTTGACTCGTAACTGTGAGGGTACTGAACAGTTACCGTATTTCTATACAAAGGAGAAAATTCGTATGAGAAGAAATAAAAAGAGTAGAATTCTTGCAGTCTTACTTGCCGTGTCCCTGTCAGGAAGTTCTGCAGTTTACGCACAGGCAGAGGAAGTAAATAATCCGGATACGGATATCGAGATATGTGGGGAAGAACATGAGATGAAAGAAGTGCAGGTAGTGGAACCTACCTGTACAGAAGCAGGATATGTACTCTGGAAATGTCCGAGCTGTGGCTACGAGGAAAAACGTGATCTCAAAAAGGCACTTGGTCATGAGCTTGAGGTGGTTTCTACAGAAGAAGCTGCGGAAAATACTCCGGGAAAAGTTGTTTATAAATGCAAAAGAAAAAACTGTGATTATACAGAGACCATACCGATTCCTGTCAAAGAACCGGGTACAGAGGGAAAAGAAGACAACAAGGATAACGACAAAGACAATAACCCGGGAAACAATGAAAAGTCAGATGTGCCAGCTGATCCGAACGAAAATGATAAGACTGATAACAATGGTGAGACAAAGCCGGATACCGGAAATGAATCCGGCGAAGATTCTGATAAGACAGAGGAACCCGCGGTTGACGAAGAAGAACTCCCGGATGTGGATGAAGAATATGCGTCCTATGCTTCTTCTACATCTACGGAGGTTGTAGCAGAATATGATCCGACAACGGCTTCCCATACAATCAAAGTAGTGAAAGACGTGAAGCACCCGGAGGAAGTTGAGGAGATTGAGGGCAAAACTGTTGCAGATAATACAGCCAGAATCAGCAGAGATGAACAGGGAAACCTTACGGATCTGGCGATATCTACGGAAATTGAAAAGATTAAAAACGGATTTTCTCTGACCAGTGAATCAAAAACATTGAAATCTATTTCCATCATAAATGCGAAAGATCTGCCAAATGACTGGTTTACTTTAAATGCAGGCAAAACGGCAGGTGAACTTGGAATTCACGTAGAGTATACAAAAGATGAAATAGTTCTGACTCTGACGGAAAACAAGAAGATACTGAATATTGTAAACGTTACAGAGGATGAGACAACGATTACAATGAAGACTTCAACCGGCGGAAGCTTTGGGATTCGAAAAAATCTTCAGAAGTTTTCAACAGATCTTGACGGTAAAAGGCACAAAGAACCGGATCGTACTGAAAGGTACAGAAGGTGCGAAACCATCTGTGGAGCTGTCTTATGTGAAAGAGAAGAGAGAGGACGACACGGCAGTTAAAGAAACAGCAGAAAAAGATAATGAAACTGAAAATAAAGAAAACGATGAAGACTCTGCAAATGCAGAGGAAGAAAGAAATGAAGAACATTACTGGATCAGAGCCTATAACGACGAGGTGGAGGATCCAATTGTGATCACTGTTTATAAGAAATAAAAATTAACGGGGCATATCAAAACGATATGCCCCGTGATTTTAGTATTCGCCTACAACTGTAGCTTTAAGCAGGTTGGTGTTTCCGGAACGTCCAAGCGGAACTCCGACAGTCAGAACAACGACATCGCCTTTTTTTACATAACCGTTTTCTTCGGCGGCTTCTGTAGCGTGAAGGAGAAGGATCTCCATGCTGTATTCTTCTTTTGTCAGGATCGGAGCAACACCCCATACCATGTTTAACTGACGCCATGTACGTTCATCCGGAGTACATGCGATGATCTGGCATCCTGGACGATATTTGGAAACCATGCGTGCAGTGTTTCCGGAACGGGTAACTGCGATGATGGCTTTTGCATTCAGGTCGATGGCTGTCATGCAGGTAGCATGAGAAATCGCAGTTGTTACGTTGGTAGTGTCATCTTTTGTACGAACACTGAACTGTTGGTTGTATTCAACATCAGCTTCTGTACGGCAGGCAATCTTGACCATCGTCTTGAGTGCTTCAATCGGATATTTACCGGCAGCAGTTTCACCGGAAAGCATGATCGCACTCGTTCCCTGATAGATGGCATTGGCAACGTCTGTAGTCTCTGCACGTGTCGGACGTGGATTCTTGATCATGGAATCCAACATCTGAGTTGCTGTGATAACCTGTTTGCCGGCACTGTATACTTGGGAAATGATATCTTTCTGAATAACCGGAACGTCTTCAAGCGGAATTTCAACACCCATATCACCACGGGCGATCATGATACCGTCTGCGGCTTCAATGATGCTGTCGATGTTGTCAACACCCTGCTGGTTCTCGATCTTTGCGATGATCTTGATGTCGTGGCCGCCGTTTTTCTCGAGGATATCGCGGATCTCTTTGACATCGGCTGCTGTTCTGGTGAAAGAAGCAGCGATGAAATCATAGCCTTCTTTGATACCGAAAAGGATATCGTCATGATCCTTTGGGCTGATAAATGGCATATTTACTTCGACGCCAGGAAGGTTTACACCTTTTTTGTTGCTGAGGACACCGCCGTTTATAACGGTACAGACAATGTCATGACCTTTGATCTTTTTGACTTCAAGTCCGATCAGACCATCATCGATCAGAATGCTGTTGCCTGGTTTGACATCTTTATATAAATCCTTGTAGGTAACAGAAACGATTTTTTCATTTCCTTCGATCTCATCTGCAGTCAGAGTAAATTCCTGACCTTCCTTCAGAGTGATCTTTCCATCTGCAAATTCGCAGATACGAATTTCAGGACCTTTTGTATCGAGAAGCGCTGCAACTGGTTTGTTAAGACGTGTGCGGATTTCTTTTAATTTATCAATACGGCCTTTCTGTTCATCGTGTAAACCATGAGAGAAGTTAAAACGTGCTACATTCATTCCTTCTTTAATTAATTCTTCCAGAACACCGTCTTTGTCAGTAGACGGACCAAGGGTACAGATAATTTTTGTTTTGCGCATTCAAATTCCTCCTACTTTTCCTAAAAAATACACCTTTATTCTAACATATAATTGTCATTGTACAAGTTAAGTTTTTGATAAAATACACGTTAAATTTATAACATAATATCAAAGATTGTGGGAGCAGTTTAATACAAAACAATCTTTGATATCTAAAACACAACAATCGCCATACCAGTTTAAAATCTGGTATGACGATTGATGTATTTTGCCTTATATTTAGAATATACGATCGTCTGATCTTTATACAGTCCGTAATAACCGGAAACGGCATAGCTGATGGAAACTGCGATCAGATAATAGGAAACACCACGGAATCCGAAGAGCTCAAATGCGATCAGGATCGAGGTGATCGGGCAGTTGGTAACACCGCAGAAAAGTGCTGCCATTCCGGCGGCTGCGCAGATAGACGGGGAAAGTCCTATCAGATGCCCCATGAGACATCCGAAAGTTGCGCCGATGCAGAACGACGGAACAATCTCACCACCGCGGAATCCGGCACGCATGGTCAGCGCGGTCAGAAGAATTTTCCAGAAGAAATCCAGTGGACGCGTCTGTCCCTCTTCAATGGCAAGCTCGATCAGATTGTTGCCTGCGCCCATGTAATCAGTAGTTCGTAAAAGCAAAGTGATCGCAATGATGATCGCACTGGCAGCAACAATACGAATATAGGGATTTTTGAAATATTTTGTGTAAAGTTTGCTGATTCCCTGCAATGTCATGCAGAAAATGATACTGATCGCGGCACATGCGACAGCGACGAGAACCATTTTCAGACCGGTTTCCACAGTAAGATCCGGAATATCTACAACGTGAAAAGATTCTGGATGGATTCCGAAGTTGGCAGCAAATTCCGAAGCAATAATAGAAGATATCACGCATGGAACCAGTGCTGCATAGTACATGATACCGACGCTGACTACTTCCATGGAAAAAACAGCTGCAGCCATCGGAGTACCGAAAACAGCGGAGAAAGCCGCACTCATTCCACACATGACCATGACGTGACGGTCTTCTTCGTCGAGACGGAACCAGCTTCCGAGCTGATTACCGATACTTCCGCCAAGCTGGATCGCTGCACCTTCACGTCCGGCAGAACCACCGGCAAAGTGTGTCAGGATCGTGGAAATGAAAATCAGCGGAGCAGAACGGAAGGGAACGTCATCCTGTGAGCGGATGGTGGAAAGTACCTGATTGGTGCCGCCATCGTCCTGTCCGAGTTTCTGATAGAGAAAGACGATGACAAGGCCGGTAGCGGGCAGCAGAAAGAACACCCAGAAGTGTTCTGTGCGGTAAGTTGTAACAAATTTCAGTGCCCGTGCAAAAAGACTGCTGATGAAACCGACCATCAGCCCGGTCAGGACTGCGAGAAGCAGCCACTTGATCAGATTTGTCATGTCATACCGGATGTGCCCGGCATAATAGTGCAGATCGTGAGTTTTTCCCGGATTTTTATTATCCTGTGTGTTGTTCATAAGCTCCCCCAAAAGTTAAATAGTGTTTTGCATATTCCCGAAGTATTTTTGTTTATATCAGGACATGCAACAAACGGTTCCGGGAAATATTCTGCGGAACCGTCTGATGATTGTGATTATAAGTCTGTGTGATTTGGTATTACTCCTGAGTAATTCCTGTAACCTCATATCCTGCTTCTTTGATCGTAGCGCGGATCTTGTCTTCGTCAACTTTTTCCGGTGCTGTGAAAATAGTTGTGTTGCTTTCATGGGAAGATACGACATCTTCTGCGCCGAAGGCTTTTTTGACTGCTTCATTTACATGTGCTTCGCAGTGTCCGCACATCATTCCTTCAACATTAACTGTAACTTTTACCATAGTTTTTTGCTCCTTTTCTTTTATATTATAATCATTTTTTAATTCAATGGAAGTAGCTTGTTTCATTTTTTTATCTTTTTTTGCATCGTGAATCTTAAACAGATTCAGACGAAGTGCATTTGTAACGACGCAGAAGCTGGAGAGGCTCATTGCTGCAGCGCCAAACATCGGGTTGAGTGTCCAGCCGAAAATTGGGATCCAGACACCGGCAGCGAGCGGAATACCGATGACATTGTAGAAAAATGCCCAGAAAAGATTTTCGTGGATATTTTTCAGGGTAGCGCGGCTGAGACGGATCGTAGCAGGAACATCACTCAGGCGGCTCTTCATCAGGACAACATCGGCAGCGTCGATTGCAATATCTGTTCCGGCACCGATCGCGATTCCGATATCAGCCCGTGTAAGAGCCGGAGCATCGTTGATACCGTCACCGACCATGGCAACTTTGCCCTGCTCCTTCAGGGAACGGATCACGCTTTCTTTGCCATCAGGGAGAACTCCGGCAATGACATCGTCAACGCCTGCCTGAGCACCGATTGCTCTTGCGGTACGTTCGTTGTCACCGGTCAGCATAACTACGCGGATGCCCATGTTCTGAAGTTCTTTGATTGCCTGCGGGCTGTCCTCTTTGATAACATCAGCGACTGCAATAATTCCGACCAGTTTGCCGTTTTGTGCAAAAAGGAGGGGAGTTTTTCCCTGCTCGGCAAGTTTCTCTGCTTTCCGGGAGAGAGAAGCAGGAACGTGTACCCTGCTGCTGATGAATTTCATACTTCCGCCGATCAGGGTTTCATTATTCAATACCGCGGAAAGACCATTTCCCGGAAGTGCATGGAAATCGGAAACTTCCGGTGCAGTAAGGTGCAGGTTTTCGGCATGCTCTAAAATTGCTTTTGCAAGCGGATGCTCACTCTTTTTCTCAAGGGCAAATGCCATTGTAAGAAGCTCTGTTTCAGAAATTCCGTCAGCCGGGAGAAGGTCTGTTACCTCTGGCTGTCCGCTTGTGATGGTACCCGTTTTGTCGAGTGCTACGATCTGGACTTTGCCTGCTTCTTCGAGAGAAACCGCTGTTTTGAAAAGGATGCCGTTCTTTGCGCCCATACCATTGCCGACCATAATTGCTACAGGAGTGGCAAGTCCAAGTGCACATGGACAACTGATGACAAGAACAGAAATTCCACGTGCAAGTGAGTAGCCAAATTCATGTCCGGTCAGAAGCCAGATAATGGTTGTAATGACTGCAATTGTGATGACTGCCGGGACAAAAATACCGGAAACACGGTCTGCAATCTTTGCAATCGGAGCTTTGGTGGCGGCGGCATCACTGACCATTTTGATGATCTGGGAGAGTGTGGTGTCTTCGCCTACACGGGTTGCCTCGCACTTGATAAATCCGGACTGGTTGACGGTTGCTGCGGAAACAAGATCACCGGCAGCTTTGTCAACAGGGATGCTTTCGCCGGTCAGTGCAGATTCGTTGATGGCGCTGGTACCTTCGATGATCACACCGTCGACCGGAATGTTTTCTCCGGGCCGTACGATGAAAATATCGCCTTTTTTTACCTGTTCGATTGGAACGGTGGCTTCCTGGCCATTACGGAGAATGACAGCTGTTTTCGGTGCAAGTTTCATAAGACTCTTTAATGCATCGGTTGTTTTGCCTTTAGAGCGTGCTTCGAGCATTTTTCCGACGGTGATCAGAGTCAGAATCATGGCAGCGGATTCAAAATAAAATTCCATCATGTAGTTCATGACTGCGGCGGAATCACCGTCAACATGTGCTCTTGTCATGGCGAAGAGTGCATAAACACTCCATACAAAAGATGCCATGGAACCAAGTGCGACAAGGGTGTCCATGTTCGGAGAACGGTGCCACAGACTCTTAAAGCCGCTGATAAAGAATTTCTGGTTGATGACCATGATGATTCCGGCAAGCAGAAGCTGTACAAGCCCCATGGCAATATGGTTGTCGTTGAACCATGCAGGAAGCGGCCAGCCCCACATCATGTGTCCCATGGAGAAATACATGAGGACGAGGAGAAAACCTGTCGAGGCGATCAGTCGGCGTTTGAGAACCGGTGTCTCGTGGTCTTCGAGTGCTTCTTCAGCATCGGACATGGAAACCTGTTCTTTGGCAGCGCTTTTGAGTGAGGCTCCATAGCCTGCCTGTTGTACGGCAGTGATGATATCGTGGGAAGAGGCAGTTCCCTCAACTCCCATAGAATTTGTCAGAAGGCTGACAGAACAGGATGTGACTCCCGGAACTTTTGATACAGCCTTTTCTACACGGGATGAGCAGGCAGCGCAGCTCATGCCGGTGACGTTATATTGTTCCATTGCGGTACCTCCTTATGAAATACTGAGAGAATCTCCTTTAAAGTGGTATGCAGCCTTGTGTGCTGCAAAGATCATGGCAATAATGACGATCAGTAAAATAATAATGTCATCTGGTTTCATGGTTATTTTTCCTCTGAAAATTCTTCAGTTTTATGTTTATCCAGTTGTTACAGTTACTTCATCAGTTTCTGAAGAGTTGCGACAAGCTCGTCAATTGTCTCGTCCTTGCCCGCGCGGATATCACGTGCGACACAGGTTCGGATATGATTCGCGAGAAGTTCTTTATTGAATGAGTTGACTGCGGCATTGACAGCGGCAGACTGAATCAGGATGTCGTTGCAGTAAGCATCGTTTTCCAACATTCCTATGATTCCCCGTATTTGTCCCTCAATACGTTTCAGACGGTTGACAAGTTTCCTGCGGTCAGCTTCTGAACGGTCTGTGTGCTTCATACTGCAGCAGGAACAGACCGGTGATTTATCGGATGTGGTATCACATGGCATTGCGTTTGCGGAAATATCGGCAGTTGTCTGGTCTTTATTACAATTACAATCGGACATAGGTAAGACTCCTTTCTGAATGTGAGTGTATCATTCGGATAAATACCCTGTAGGGGTATGATGATTCTGGTGATAATATATACCCCATAAGGGTATTTGTCAAGAGGGAATATAGAAAAAGTGAGAGGTGGGTGACCTGGTGAGGGGAAAGGTCTGGCAGAGATAATGGGATCTGGGAGGTGTTATGACTCGTGGAGGAGAAAGGCTTGAGGAAGTCATCAAAAAGTGAGCGGTGTCATGACTTGTGGAAGAGAAAGACTTGAGGAAGTCATCGGAATGAGAAAAATCGGGTACCCTGTGGGAGAGAAAGTCATGAGGGGGTCCACGAAATGTAGGTAAACTGAGTACCCTGTGGGAGAGAAAGTCATGAGAAAGTCAATGAAACAGTGAAAAATGGTGGACTCTGATAGGGGAATGTTCAAATGGAATCAACAAGAACATGAAAAAAGGTAGACTTCAGAAAGAGAAAGTCCCGACAGGGTAAATAAATTCGAATTAAGATTTGAATAAAGAATAAGATTCGAATGAAAAATGAGGTGTTTGAATGAAGATGAACAGGAGGAAGATTTGCGGAGAACAATGAAATATCCAGATGAAAATAAGATATGGTAGTCGCTAATAAAAAGATAAGATTTCCATCCAATAGAATGTCAACATACAGAAAAGCCTTCTACATATGAAAACCAGGGATACAGTGTGTAAATCAATATATTACATACCTGATATATCAAGAAATCTTATATAACCCAGGGGTGCGCGAGGGGACTGGTAAGTCCCCTCGGTTGGGTCCCTGAGGGAAACTCCCTCAACAGGGGGCTTCGGGGCTACGCCCCGATTCCGATAACCTTCCGACTGATCATAAATGACACCCCGGCGGTCAAAGCTTCTGCAATCCAGAATGCATTCCAGACTCCGACAGCCCCAAAGAAGTGACTTAAGATAAACGCGGCCGGCAGAATGATGATCAGATATCTGCAGAGAGAGACAACCAGCGAAGCACTGCCTCGTCCAAGTCCCTCCAGGGCACCACAGGATGTAACAGATACAGAAGAAACAAGAAAACCTGCGCAGATGATCCGAAGGGCAGTTTTGCCGGCGGCAATTGTCTCAGGATTGGTGGTGAACATTCCGATAAGCTGTCCCGGAACAGTCAGACAGATGATCGTTCCGATAAGCATGATCACACCACTCATACACAGCGTAACAAAATAAATTTTTTTCACACGTTTATGCTCTCCGGCACCGTAATTATATCCGATGACCGGGCGCATGCCCTGAACGATGCCGCTTGCCGGAAGGTACAGGAAGGTCTGGAGCTTGTAGTAGATTCCGAGAATCACCACATAGCTCTGTGAATATGCAGCCAGAAGTCCGTTCAGTGCAGAGACCAGCACAGAAGGAAGTGCCAGATTTAAAGCGCCCGGAATGCCGACAGAATACAACCGTGCTGCAAGGGCTTTATCTGGATGGAGATATCGGCGACTGATTCGTACCTGAATCGGACGCATCTTATAAACAATCAAATAAAAAGCAAGATTCAGTACCTGACCAAGTCCTGTTGCGAGGGCAGCACCTTCGATCCCCATGGCAGGGAACGGACCAAGGCCAAAGATCATCAGAGGATCGAGCAGGATATTGGAAACACAGCCGACCATCAGTCCGATCATAGTTACCTTCATATTGCCGACACCCTGAAAGATTTTTTCGTACGCAAGGTTTATAGTGGTCACAATGGCAAAAAGAAATACAATCGTGGAATAGCGGACGCCAAGGCTGCTGACATTTTTATCTGAAGTAAAAACAGAAAGAAATTTTGGCATGATTGAAATACAGATGACTGTCAGCAGGATTCCATGTAAGGCAGACAGCGCCAGACCATGTGTAGCGGCTTTGCTTGCGGTTTCTTTATTGCCGGCACCCAGACAGATTGCAATCTGCGAGCTGATACCGATACCGAAACCAATTGCGATTGCATTTGAAAAATTCTGCACAGGAAAAACAAGTGACAGCGCGGTCATGGCATCTTCGCTGATCTGGGCAACAAAGAAACTGTCCACGATATTGTACAGAGAATTGACCAGCATGGAAATGACCATTGGCATTGCCATGGATAAAATCAGCGGAAAGACCGGCCGTTCTTTCATAAACGTATCATTCATAACAAACCTCCATAATAGCATCAAATTAGTATCTGTAAAAAATATCCATAAAAAAACGCCGCACAACTACCGCAAAGGGTAATTGTGTGGCGAAAAATAGTCAGACTTTAAAAGCATTGAACCAGAAAAGTCCACACGATGTTTTGGATAAAAACGCAGATGCCTGCGAATCTGGATAGATTCTAGCATAGAACATGAAAAGCCGTCAATAGCAGATTGGAAGTAATCAGACAAAATACCGATTAAGCAATTTAAAAAATCGATCAGACATAATTGCTGTCGGGATAATTTTTCAAATCTTCAGATCATCAGCATTCGCCATGTGAGTCTGGGTATAAAGGATAAGGGTATCTCCTTCAAGAAGTATCAGGTTTCCGCTGGGGATGATCAGCTTTTTGTGGCGTCTGACAAGTACGATGATCGAATGTCTGGAAATATCAAGATCCCGGCTTTCAGAACCGTATCACCTTTTGGGACAAGGATACGGTGATCGCGCTGGATTACTGCAACAATGATTTTCTGTGGAAAATCAAGTTCAGCAATGTGGTGTCCGACCCATTTGTCGTTTTTGTCAAGACAGATGCGGATAAAATGTACATCTTCCTCCTGTCCGTATTCACCGATTCGCTTCAGGCGCGAGTACTGATCGACAAATCCGGCGGAAATAATACCGGTGGGGATGGCGACCATACCGACACCAAGAAATGCGATAAATATTCCGAAAATCTTGCCCATGGTGGTGACAGGATAAATATCACCATAGCCAACTGTAAGCAAAGTGGAGGCAGCCCACCAGATTCCGGAAAAAGAAGTCAGGTATTTCCAGATTGCCCGTGGTTCTGAAACATCGGGATAAAGATATTTGGCAGTAAATACACGAAGCAGGAAATCAATAGCAAAGAAAGCTACTGTCAGGCGCTCCAGAGTCAAAAGGAGCGGCCCGTACTTCATTTCCATATTATCAAAAGTATACATGATACTGACTTCCAGATTCAGCAGAATCGTAAATGTATTAAAAAAGTCATAGCCCCAGCACCATGTATCGTAGTTGGAGCCGATTTCAATCAGTTCAAAGAGGCCTGTTCTTAAGATAACTTTGTATACAACTGCGTACAAACGGACTTCTTGCGACTCCTTCTGCGATGTGCTACACTAAAGTGGCTGTTTATCTTATTCTCAAAAGACGGTGAACAACTATCACAGAAACACAATTAAAGAGAAAGGAAATAGTGTCTTCGATAAAACTGCAGACACTATATAGTAAATTTATGATAACTTTGCTGACACTGCAGCTCACGATTTTTATTCTGGTAGCTGTAGGATTTCTTATGAAAAAAATACATATCATTGGTCCGCCGGGGCAGAAAAATATCAATGATCTTGTAATCTATCTGATACTTCCCTGCAACATTCTCCACGCATTTACGCAGAGTGCAGCGGACGGTGATTTTACAAATTATCTGGAGATCCTTCTTATCTCCATCGGTATTCAGGTATTTTGCGTAATCTATGGAAAATTGATGTTCCGGGGAGAAGCAGAGGGACGTTACAAATGTCTTCAGTACGGTACGATCTGTTCCAATGCAGGGTTTCTCGGTAATCCGATCGCTGAGGGAATTTATGGTGCGGAAGGTCTGGTACTTGCCAGCGTTTACCTGATCCCGCAGAGGATCATGATGTGGTCTTCCGGCCTGGCTGTTTTTTCCGGAAGCAGTGATAAGATGAAAACACTGAAAAAAGTCGTAACGCATCCGTGTATTCTCGCCTGCGTTCTCGGAATAATCATGATGGTGACCGGCACGCAGCTTCCGCCGGGACTTGACGGAGCAGTCACATCAGTCGGAAACTGCAATACCGTGATGTCCATGATGGTCATTGGCATGATCCTCGCGGACATTGACCTGAAAGATTTCTGGGACTGGACTGTTGTCAAATATACAGTGCACAGACTGGTGATCATTCCGGCAGTGGTTTATCTCGTATGTAGAATGCTTCCACTCAGTAAAACCGTTCTTGGCTTATGTGTACTTCTCGCTGCAATGCCAGCAGGCGCAACGACAAGTATCCTTGCGGAAAAATATCAGGTAGATTCCCCGTTTGCAACAAAGATGGTTATTTTTTCCACCTTACTGTCACTTCCGACCATTTGCCTGTGGAGCATCTTCCTGCAGTGAAATACACTTTCAGACAACAATGTGTCTAATTTTCTTTGTCAAAATCGTAACAACACATCCCCCCTACAGGCTTGTGGAGGGGATGCTTTTTTTATATAATGAAAAAATATGAGAGTGGAAATTCAGAGAAAATTTTACTTTTGTGCAATAAAAATTATGAATCGCCCCAATAAACATGACAAGCGTGAAAAGAGAACAGACTTATGAATAATTTGAAAAACGAAATTCATGACTACTGGACAAACCGTGCCAGAGGTTATTCAGAATATAATCAGCAGGAAATGGCAGATGCTCGCAGAACGATGTGGCGGGACAAGCTTCTTTCCCTGCTTGGAAATCAGTTTCCGGAAAAAGAGCCGAAGGAGATCAAAATTCTCGATGTCGGAACAGGCCCCGGATTTTTTGCAATTTTGCTTGCCGAAGCCGGTTATCAGGTGACGGCTGTTGACTATACTGAAGAAATGCTGAAAGAAGCACAGAGCAATGCAGGTGAGCTTGCAAAGTGTATTGTGTGGAAAACAGGCGACGCGCAGGCTCTTGATGTGGAAAGTAACAGTTTTGATGCAGTCGTGACCAGAAATGTCACATGGAATCTGCCACGGCCGGATCTTGCATATAAGGAATGGCTTCGCGTCCTGAAACCAGAGGGTGTTCTTTATAATTTCGACGCTGACTGGTACGGTCATCTTTATAATGAAGAAAAACGCAGCAGCTATGAAAAAGACCGCCGGCAGACAGAGGAACAGAACGTGGAGGATTATTACAGCGGAACGGATATCGAGAAGATGGAAGAAATTGCCCGACAGGTTCCGTTAAGCCGTCTGGAACGTCCGAAGTGGGATATCGAAACGATGCAGAAAGCAGGATTTCTTGATGTTTCCTGCGAAGAAGAAGTCTGGAAAGAAGTCTGGACAGAAGAAGAGATCATCAACAACAGTACCTCTCCGATATTTTTGCTGACAGGAAGAAAAAGAGATGCTTTTCATCTGAAAAATATAACGGTGCAGCCGGGTGAGAAGTGGAGCGGCGAACTGGAACTTGCAAATGGTGATATCCGGCTTCCGGCAACTGTCCTGCATGGACATGGCACAGGAAAAACAATGCTGATCACGGCAGGTGTTCATGCCGGGGAGTATGTGGGGATTCAGGCTGCGATCGAGCTGTCCCAGAAGCTCAAGATTGAAAAAGTAAATGGTACGATCATTATCGTAAAGGTCATGAACCGTCCGGCATTTGAAGCACGCAATGGCAGTATGGGGCTTGACGATGGGAAAAATCTGAACCGCGAATTTCCGGGAAATCCGGATGGAACTGAAATGGAGCGCCTTGCCTGGGCAATATCACAGGAATTGCAGCCGACGGCAGATTATTACATTGACCTGCACAGCGGAGATGATTATGAAAAGCTGACTCCATATGTTTATTATGCAGGAGCGGCAGCAGAGGAAGTTGTCAGCCTTTCGAGACAGATGGCAGAACAGGTGGACGTGCCTTATATGGTAAAATCTAATGTGGCATCCGGCGGTTCCTACAATTATGCTGCTTCACAGGGGATTCCGAGTATTCTGATCGAGCGTGGCGGCATGGGTGACTGGAGCTATGAAGAGGTCAGCTCGACAAGGAGAGATGTCCGAAATATCCTCTGCCATATGGGAATTTATCAGGGAGTGAAGAATTTCCGCACTTATTATCCGCTGGATGTGGCGGACATCCGTTATCAGGATGCTGAAGAAAATGGTCTCTGGTATCCGTTCAAAAAAGTTGGAGATATGATTCAGGAGGGTGATATCCTCGGAGAGGTTCGTGATTATGAGGGTAATGTGAAGGAAGTCAGTGTTGCCGAGTTTGACGGTGTACTTCTTTATCAGTGTGGCACCTTACAGGTACTTGGAAATGGCCCTATGGTTACATACGGAAGAATTGTCAGCCGATACGACGAGCGTAAAGAGCGAATCGTAAATTACTGGGAAAAACGCAGCGACAGTTTCCTTGTTCAGAAACGGCAGGAACTTCACAGCGCCATGGCAGAACGCTGGATGAGAGAGATCCATGCACAGCTTCCGGAAGGCAAAAAATTGCGTATTCTTGATGTAGGCTGTGGCGCAGGATTTTTCTCCATTTTACTTGCTAAAGAGGGATATCAGGTGACCGGTATCGACCTGACGCCGGATATGATCAAAAATGCCCGGCTTCTTGCAGAAGAGGAAAAGGTGAGCTGTGAATTTCAGGTCATGGACGCAGAAAATCCGGAATTTCCGGATGAGACCTTTGATGTGGTAATATCCCGAAATCTTACATGGACACTGCCACACGTACAACATGCGTATCAGGAATGGATCCGTGTACTCAAAAAAGGCGGCATACTCCTGAATTTTGATGCGAACTATGGAATTACAGATTTTTCCAATGTTGCAGACCTTCCGGAAAATCATGCACATAATATTCTTGGGGATGATATGATGCGCGAGTGCGAAGAAATCAAGCGCCAGCTTCCAATCAGCTCCTACAGCCGTCCGGCATGGGATCTGGAAACTCTGGGAGCTCTGGAACTAAAGGAATTTAAATTGGATCTGGGAATCAGCAGCAGAATATATCTGGAAAAGGATGCTTTCTACAATCCCACTCCGCTGTTCATGTTGCGGACAACAAAAAAATAAAGTAAAATTTATACAGAACAGGTAGACAACAGTATAAATTTTAAAGATATGCGGAGAGATTTATGGATTTAAAACAATTGCAATATTTTGTTGCATGCGCGCAGACAGGATCATTCAGTGATGCGGCAAAGATTCTCTATTCCACACAGCCAAGTGTCAGTAAGGTGATCAAGGCGCTGGAGGATACTCTCGGAATGCAGCTTTTTGAACGGCTTCCAAGAGGAATACGTCTGACCGTGCAGGGACAGAAAGTTTACAGCTATGCGTGCCGGATTACCAGTGAAATCGATGTTCTGGAAAATATGGCATCACGCGGTATGACAAAGTGGATACGGATTTCTATGAATCCAAGTTCATGGCTTGCCAATCAATTTGTGGATTTTTATAATGAGACATATGAAAAAAACTATCATTTCCAACTGACTACAGCAGGTGTGCGCAGCGTCATGGAAAGAGTCCGTGATTATATGGATGATATCGGATTTGTCTATATTCTGAGTCAGCACAGGGGGAATTTTCTGCATGAGCTGGCAAAAAATAAAATAGAGTTTGTTCCAATGTATGAAACGGACGTAATCCTGTATCCCGGCCGGAAGACGGAATTTTACGGTTCAGGAAAAGACAGGATAGAGCTTGATGAATTGGAGGGAACCCGGTTTATACAGAATTATCAGGATGAATTTTTTGATATCGGCGCTGCCGGGGACGAATCCTTTCAGTGGAAAGACCTTGATATATCCGTATTGACCAACAGTGATTATATTATGGAAAGAATGCTCAGAAACAGCAGAGTTTCCAATGTGAGTGGAAGCTATCTTTCTGAAAATAAAGCCGGAACAACACCGGGTATTCCTCTGGATATGGGAAATAATAAGGTTATTTTTGGATATATGTTTCATAAAGGGGAGAAAATTGAGGAAAGTGTACAGGAATTTCTTGATTTTCTGAAGAGTAGGCTTCCTAAAAGTTAACACGGACTTATTCCAAAACACAAGAATGGTATGCTGATTAAGAATAGCACATAACCCTCCCATGGGGTTGTGTGCTTTTTTGACACTGTGCTAAACTTTATCCGATAAATTATTGTGCGGATATTTTGTCTGACAATCAACAGACAAAAAGGAGAATTCATGATTAAATATATTTTTAAAAGACTTCTTCAATTGATCCCGATTCTTATCGGGATCACTTTTTTATCGTTTGCCATGATGCGTCTGGCAGGAGGAGACGCTGTCACCTATATGTATGAAAATGCAGGTTCCGCAGTTTCGCAGGAGGTTATCGACCAGACAAGAAAGGAATATGGTTTGGATCAGCCGTTTCTTGTCCAGTATGCAAAGTGGTTTGCGGGAATGGCAACGGGCGATATGGGAACCAGCTATGTATCAAAGCGGGATGTTTATGACACTTTTGTAGAAAAGCTCCCTGCAACGATCCTGCTGACGGTGTCTTCTATTGTTCTGACCATGTTGCTTGCAATTCCGCTGGGAATCCTTTCAGCGGTGAAACATAACCGTTGGAGTGATTATCTGATTCGTTTTTTAAGCTTTATAGGTAACTCTATGCCGAACTTTTTTGCGGCGCTGGTACTGATGTATTTCTTTTCCATAAAACTGGGCTGGTTTCCGGTAATCACTACAGATAATGTGGCACTGAGCCTTGTTCTGCCGACGCTGACACTTGCAGTCTCTATGGCATCCAAGTACACCAGACAGGTGAGAGCGACAGTGCTTGAAGAACTGAATAAGGATTATGTGGCCGGAGCGAGAGCCCGGGGTGTAAGAGGCAGCGTGATCATCTGGAAAAATGTAATGAAATCCTCTATGCTTACGATTATTACCCTGCTTGCTCTGTCAATAGGAAGCCTTCTCGGAGGAACCACGATCGTAGAGACAATTTTTATGTGGGATGGTGTAGGAAAAATGGCGGTAGATGCCATCACAATGAGAGACTATCCGATCATTCAGGCGTATGTAGCCTGGATGGCGATTATCTATGTGGTTGTAAACCTTATCACGGATATCATTTATCATTATCTGGATCCCCGTGTGAGACTGGGAGGTGACAGAGCATGAATAGTACAAAGAAAAATGTGACTGTCCGTAAACAAAAAATACGTAAAAATCATATTCGGGGAAAGCTTCTTTTCTTTAGTGCACTGGTGGTTATTTTGCTGATCGCAGCAGCACTGGCAAGACATTTGTGCCCGTATGATCCATATGCACAGGATCTCCTTCAGGCGCAGAAACCACCCAGTGCAGAACATCTTATGGGAACAGACCGTTATGGACGAGATCTGTTTTCGCGAGTACTGGTCGGAAGTACGACCAGTGTTTATGCAACGCTTATTCTGGTAGCGATCATCACAGTTGCAGGAACCGTGATCGGAATTATCTGTGGCTGGTGCGGCGGTGTCATTGATACTGTCCTGATGCGTATTTCCGATCTGTTTCTGGCATTTCCGAGCCTTGTTTTTGCTCTTGCAGTAGCAGGCGTGCTTGGCGGCGGTATTCAGAATGCGATCATTGCCCTTGCCGTGATCGGGTGGCCCAAGTTTGCGCGGCTTGCCAGAGGACTGACACTTGCACAGAAGGATTCTGCCTATCTGATGGCGGTAAGACTGTCGGGAAGCGGTACACTTAAGATCATGTTCAAGCATATTCTGCCGAATATTGCCGGGCCGATTCTGGTAACATCGGTACTTGACATCGGAACCATGATGATGGAGCTGGCCGGACTTTCCTTCCTCGGACTTGGCGTACAGCCACCGATGGCAGAGTGGGGAAGTATGATCAACGATGGAAGAAGTATGCTTCAGATTTCACCCTGGATGGTACTTGCACCGGGACTTGCAATTTTTATAACAGTTATGCTTTTTAATCTTCTCGGAGACACACTCAGAGATTTTATGGATCCGAAAGAGAGAGCTAAAAGATAACAAAACAAACGAACATCAAGAAAGAGAGGAAAATTTATGAAAAAGAAACTGATCGCAGCAATTCTTACAGGAGCTATGCTGGCAGCCGGACTGACAACAAGTGTATGGGCTGACGGAGAAAAGACATTCGTATATGGAACGACAGGATACAGTGAAGAAATGGGTGATGCGGGACTGAATCCACATGATAACTATTCCGGATGGAGTGCACTCCGTTATGGTGTAGGGGAAACTCTTTTCAAATACAATGATAACATGGAAGTAGAGCCATGGCTGGCAACAGATTATGAATTTGTAGATGATACAACCGTTAAGATCACACTTCGTGACGGTGTCAAATTCTCCAGTGGACGCGATATGGATGCAGAAGCGGTTAAGGAATGTCTGGAGGATCTGATCGCTGTTCATGACCGTGCACCATACGATCTGAAAATTGACCATATTGATGCAGACGGACTGACACTTACCATTTATACAACAGAGCCGTGCCCGGCGATCATCAACTATCTCGGTGATCCATATGGCGCGATCATTGACATGGATTATGGTATTCAGGGTGAAGGCGGTTCTGCAAATGTAGCCGGAACAGGTCCTTATATTGCAGAAAGCGTAACACCAACCCAGATCGACCTTGTTAAAAATGAAAATTACTGGGGTGGCGAAGTCAACGTAGATAAGGTTACCGTGAAATCCTTTGCAGATGGAAGTGCTCTGACAGCAGCGCTGCAGACTGGAGATATTCAGGGAACCTATGGACTTCAGTATGACAACTATTCTCTGTTTGACGGGAATCCGGATTACACGATCAATTCCTGTGCGACAAGCCGCTGTTTCTTCGGACAGTTCAACATGGATTCTGAGATTATGCAGGATCAGAATGTACGTAAAGCCATTGAGATGGGAATCGACAAGGAAGGCTTCTGCTCTGTGATTATGGAAGGTCGTGGAGTGCCGGCAAAGGGAGCATTTCCAAGCAGTTTCTCTTATGGAAATGATGCAGTGGAAACTGTTTCCTATGACCCGGACGGAGCAAAGAAGCTTCTTGAAGAGTCCGGATGGACAGATACAGACGGTGATGGATACGCAGACAAGGACGGACAGAAGCTGACTATCAACTGGCTGACTTACCCGACACGTCTGGAACAGCCGAAGCTTGCAGAATATGCACAGGCTACACTGAAAGAGATCGGTATTGATGTGCAGGTAAACAATACTTCCGATCACAGAACTTTTGCTGAGAACGGAGATTTTGATGTTTATGTAAGCTCTACTACAACTGCACCGACCGGTGATCCGGAGTACTTCTTTACAAGTACAGTGGTAGGTGCAAAGAACTATGGAAACTATCAGAATGAAGAAGTAACAAAACTGACTGATCAGCTTCATCAGACATTTGACAAAGATGAAAGAGGTAAACTGGCTGTAGAACTGCAGCAGAAAATTCTTGATGATGATGCATTTTTCTTTGTATCTCATCTGAACATGGGAATCGTGACAAAATCTAACGTTACAGGTATGGCAGCACATCCATGTGATTACTATGAAATTACAGCTGAGCTGGATGTAGAGTAAAATTTGAGAGGTATACAAAAGTATGAATTCATTGCTTCGTGTAGAGCATGTGACAATTTCTTATAATGGAAAGCCGGTCGTTCAGGACGTCAGCTTTGAACTGAAACAGGGCGAGATTCTTGGAATCGTCGGAGAATCCGGCAGTGGTAAAAGCACGGTCATCAAAGCGATTATGGGCTTACTGGGCGAGGAAGGTCTGGTTACGGAAGGTGACATCTGGTACAAAGGCGAAAATCTTACCAGTATGAGCGAGAAAAAACTCCGGGGATATTTGGGCAAAGAGATTGGAATGGTGTTTCAGGACTGCAAAGCGGCTTTGTGTCCTGTCCGGACGATCGGGGCACAGATACACGAAGCAGTATCAGAGCATGAGAAGATAAGCAGACAGGAGACATGGAAACGTGCAGGAGAGATTATGAAGAAGATTGGTCTGGACGACAGTGAACGTGTGCTGAACAGTTATCCTTTTGAACTTTCCGGAGGAATGAACCAGCGAGTAGGAATCTGTACAGCCATGATCATGCATCCGAATCTGCTTCTTGCAGATGAGCCGACCAGTGCACTGGATGTAACAGTTCAGAAACAGGTGGTGGAAGAGCTTCTGCTCATGCGAAAAGAATATCATACGGCAATGATTCTTGTAACACATAATATTGGTGTTGTAAAGATGATGGCAGACAGAATTCTGGTACTTCAGAACGGAGTGGTCAGAGATTACGGAGAAACGGATGCTGTGCTGAACCATTCTGAGGATCCATATACTAAGAAACTGATGAGCTCTGTGCTTCATTTGAAACGGGACTGAACTCAGGAGGCATGAAGAAATGACAGATATTATTTTAAAAGCAGAACACCTTAAGAGGGTTTTTGTCTCAGGAAAGAAGTCCATGACAGCGGTAGATGATGTCAGTTTCGAACTGAATCGGGGCGAATGTCTTGGAATCGTGGGAGAATCCGGATCCGGAAAGAGTACGATCGCCAAAATGATCACACATCTGGAATCTGTGACGGAAGGTCAGGTATTCCTCAAAGGAAAAGATATCACCCATGTGAAGGGGAAAGCCTTACGTGAAATTTATCAGGAAATTCAGATGGTTTTTCAGATGCCGATGGAATCTTTTGATCCAAGATGTACCCTTGGAGATGGAATTGGGGAAAGTCTGCGGAATATGGGGATAAACCGTTCGGAAACAAGCAGTCGTGTGGAAAAACTTCTGGAACGCTGCGGCCTTGACAGAGAATTCGCAGATCGTTATCCGCATCAGGTCAGTGGTGGTCAGTGTCAGAGAGCAGCGATTGCCAGAGCACTTGCAGTCAGTCCGAAAATCCTGATCTGTGATGAGGCGACAAGCGCATTGGATGTAACCGTGCAGAAACAGATTCTGGAACTTCTGATAGAGCTGAAACAGAAGGAACAGCTTTCGTTTCTTCTGATTTGCCATGACCTCGCACTGGTACAGGCATTCTGCGATAAGGTACTGGTACTTTATCATGGAAAAACAGTAGAATACGGAACTCCGGACGAGATCATCAATCATCCGAAGGAGGATTACACAAAAAGGCTGATTGACTCAGTTTTGTAGATATGAAAAAAACTGTTTATCTATAACAGATTAGAATACTTTCGTATCCCTCCCCTGGGGTTGTTAACGCTTTAATGCGATGCTACAATATAGTTAATTACGAGGCGCGCACCGAATAAAATAAGGTTTCCAGAGGGAAAGGAAGTAAATCTATGCATATACCTGAGAATTATTTAAGCCCATCGACATGTGCTGTCATGACAGCAGCCATGCTTCCGGTATGGGGATACTCAATCAATAAAGTGAGAACGGAGATACCAAAGGCGAAGATGCCGTTACTGGGAATTGGGGCAGCATTTTCGTTTCTCGGCATGATGTTTAATGTGCCGCTCCCGGGAGGTACAACAGGTCATGCGGTAGGAGGTACACTGATCGCGATTCTGACAGGCAGTCCGGCGGCCGGATGTATATCAGTGTCCATTGCGTTGCTGATACAGGCGTTGCTTTTTGGCGATGGAGGTATTCTTGCATTTGGCGCGAACTGTTTTAATATGGCATTTGTATTACCATATCTGGGATTTTTCTTATATAAATTACTCCTGAAAAAGACCGGTAAGCGTAAACTCAGTGCTGCAATAGGAGCATATATAGGAATCAATGCGGCGGCATTTTGTGCGGCTGTTGAATTCGGGATTCAGCCATTACTGTTTAAAAATGCAGCAGGACAGGCACTTTACTGTCCGTATCCATTAAGTGTATCGATACCGGCAATGATGATCGGTCATATTACTTTATTTGGTCTGGCAGAAATCGTGCTGACAGTAGTTGTTCTGACATTTGTAGAAAAGGTATCACCTGCCGCACTGGATAAGGTTCCGGCTAAAACTTCTTTTAAACCATTGTACATATTGATTGCAGTACTTATTGTTCTGACACCTGTTGGACTTCTTGCAACAGGCACTGCATGGGGTGAATGGGGCGTTGATGAAATGGCAACACTTGTAAGCGGCGGTACTCAGCTGGGCTACACTCCATCAGGAATGGAAAGTGGATTTGAACTGTCTGCGCTGTTCCCTGATTATTCAATGGCGGGCATGCCGGAATGGACAGGATATATTCTGTCGGCAGTTGTAGGCGTAGCACTTCTGGTTATTTTCTTTAAAATTATATCTTCACTTATGAAGGACAAAGTTGACTTTAATAAGAAAGTGGCATAATCATGAATAATTACATGACAGAGAAAACAGAGCTTCCGGCTTGGATGTGCCGGCAGGAGGATTATATTCCGTCGAAAGACAGAGAAGCATTTCTGACAAAAAGTACAAAATCTGTTTTGGCTGTGCTTGCAAAATTAAGATTTCACGAAGGGAAGGATGGCAGATTTTCTGCCAGTCCTTCTCTTAAATTGTTTTATACAATAGTTTATATCATTTTGACTGCATGCTCGCGAAATTATTTATTTGTGCTGATCATGTGTGCAGCAGTGACTGTCAGACTGGCATTTTTTCCCGCAAAATCTATTTGCCAGGTTTTAAGTGGAACAGCAGGTGCAGTTCTGATCTCAGTATTACTTCTTTTACCGGCGGTTTTTATGGGAAATCCACAGACGCTGGCAAATATTACGGCGAGAGTGTATGTGTCTGTAACATTAGTCGGGATTCTGTCCGCAGGAACATCATGGAATAAGCTTACAGGCAGTATGCGAACCTTTCGGATTCCATCGTTGTTCATTTTTACACTTGATATTACGTTGAAATATATTTCTGTTCTTGGAGAAATCTGTATAGACATTCTGACATCCGTCAGGCTGAGATCCGTTGGAAAAAATCCCGGAAAAGCAAAGGCCTTTTCGGGAGTGTTGGGAATTACATTTCTGAAATCCGGTGAGATGGAAGAGGAAATGTATGCATCCATGTGCTGTCGTGGGTTTACAGGAGAATACAGTATCGGTCAGAAATATAAAATATGTGTGGCGGATATATTTTATATTTTGGTTACGGTCGGCTGTGTTGGACTGTTTTTCTATCTGCACAGAGGAATGTAAAATGTAATTAGAACTGTAATGAGACAGGAAAGGAAATCAGGTATGATCAGACTGGAGAAGGTATGCTTTGCATATGAAAAGGAAATCGCACTTCGCTATGTGGATCTTCATATTGAGAAGGGTGATTCTCTGGTTATTCAGGGACCGAACGGATGTGGGAAATCGACACTTATTAAACTGCTGAATGGAATTATTTTTCCATCTGAGGGACATTATTTTTATAAAGATCATGAAATTACAGAAAAGGCGCTGAAAGACCGGCAGTTTGCAAAGTGGTTTCATCAGCAGATGGGCTATGTTTTTCAGAATGCGGATACACAGTTGTTTTGCGGAAGTGTTGAGGAAGAGGTCGCTTTTGGACCGATACAGATGGGACTGCCGGAGGCAGAAGTCCGGGAGCGGACGGAGGATTGCCTGCAGCTGTTTGGAATAGAAAAGCTCCGGGAAAGGCCTCCGTATCATTTGAGTGGAGGAGAGAAACGAAAGGTATCTCTTGCATGTATTCTTTCATTAAATCCCGAGGTGCTGATTCTTGACGAGCCGCTTGCCGGGCTGGATGAAAAGACGCAGGATATGCTGCTGACATTCCTTAAGGATTTTCACCGTGCCGGCAAAACACTGATCACGATCACTCATAACCGACAGCTTGCAGAAGAACTTGGAACGCGTTTTGCAGTTATGAATGAGGAGCATGAACTGAAAATGATATAAAAAAAGTACTTCCCGCGGAGTTGGAAGTACTTTTTTAATGGGTTGAATGTGCATCATAATATGTGGAGGTCTGTGCACTTCATTTGATAAATAACACAAGGAGCTGTGTTGACTATATTTTAACAAAATGCAGTGTAAAAACAAGCCTCCCAGGGGGATACAGAGTTATGAAAAAAGCGCAGGATCTATGCGATATATGAATAGGTCAATATCCCCCGCAGGGGCTTATACGGGTGCGGCCTATCCCTTATAATTGAACAAATACAACAAAAAATCAGGGGGATAAACGAGATGAGAACAAGAGCAAAAGTACTGGCTGCAATTCTGTGTACAGTTGTAGCATTGACAACAAGTGGGGGGACTTATGTATCAGCTTCTTCGGAGGCAGCAGATGCAAAAACAGAAGTAACGATTGGATTTTCCAGTGATGGAGATTCTTTTGACCCGTGTACCGGATTTGGTTATACAGGTTCACCATTGTATTCCAATCTGGTAAAAGTTAATGGTGAAGATCAGCTTGAAAACGATCTTGCAACGGAGTATAGCGTCAGTGATGATACGCTGACATGGACCTTCAAGATAAGAGATGATGTAAAGTTTACAAATGGTGATCCGCTTAAGGCTTCGGATGTAGCGTTTACGTTTAATACGACAAAAGAAAAAGCAACCTATATGGATCTGACAATGCTGGAAAGTTGTACGGCAGTTGATGATACTACGGTAGAATTCAAACTGACAAAGCCGTGTGTGACCTTTATTTATACAGTGGCTCAGGTTGGAATTGTTCCTGAAAATGCATACAGTGACCAGTTTGGTCTGTCAGCAGATCAGATCATTGGTTCCGGGCCATATAAAATGGCACAGTGGGATAAAGGACAGCAGTTTATATTAGAAGCGAATGAAGATTACTATGGAGAGCAGCCGGCAATAAAAAGAGCTGTAGTCCTGGTACAGGAGGAAGATGCCAGATTTGTAGCAGCACAGGCCGGGAATGTAGATATTGCACTTACTTCTGCGACTCTTGCTACAACAGATATTGACGGAATGCATGTAGAAAAAGTAGATTCCGTAGATAACAGAGGCATTACACTTCCAACAGTACCGGACGAAGGAAAAACCACAGAGGATGGTTATAAGATCGGCAATAATATCACCTGTGATGTCAATGTAAGAAAAGCACTCTGCTATGGAATTGACAGAAATCAGATAATTGATGAAGCTTTAAACGGTTTTGCACAGCCTGCTTATTCAGAATGTGATGGTATGCCATGGTGGAATGAAGAGGATGTAATAGAGACAGATGTTGATTATGCGGTTCAGCTTCTGGAAGAATCTGGCTGGGAAGACACAGACGGAGACGGAATCAGAGAAAAGGATGGAGAAAAGCTGGCATTTAATCTGATGTATTTTGCAGGAGATTCCATGCGTCAGGCAGTTGCAATGTCTGTGGCAAATCAGGCAAAAGAAAATATGGGATTTGATATCACAGTAGAAGGTGTAAGTGCTGATGATACTATAAAGAGAATGTTTTCTGAACCAATGATCATGGGATGGGGATCTGACAGCCCGATGACGTCATACATGCTGTTTGACAGCAGCAATGCAGGAAAAACAGATTTTTATAATCCTGAATTTTATACAAATGAAAAAACAGATGAATATCTTGAGAAAGCTATGAGTTCGTTATCTATTGAAGATTCTTATGAATGGTGGAAAAAAGCGCAGTGGGATGGAGAAACAGGAACCTGTATGAGGGGAGAAGCTCCGTGGGCATTTTATGTAAATATGACACATCTTTATTATGTAAAGGATGGCCTGAATATCGGCAAGCAGAGGATTCATGCACATGGACAGGCATGGCCGTTAATTGCAAATTTAGCTGAGTGGACATGGGAATAAATGAATTAATGAATTTTATATGGTTTTTATAAGTGTTTGCTCCGGGCAGATTCTGTCCGGAGCAAATCGTATCTTTAAATAAAGGGAAGAATGAGGATAGGTACTATATGAAGAGCAGGTTTTATTTGAAATTTACCGGCAGATATTTAGTACGGGTAGTGACACTTCTGATAGCTGTCAGTATTGTCAGCTTTATTCTGGTAAGTCTGTCACCGGTTGATCCTGTACAACAATATGTCGGTGCAGTACCAAATGTCAGTGTGGAGCAGAGAGAAAAAATAGCAGAATACTGGGGGCTGAACGATCCACCGGCGGAACGGTTCATGAACTGGGGAAAAGCGCTCCTTCATGGAGATTTTGGAACATCTCTGATTTATCGAAGACCGGTAGCTGATATCATAAAGGAAAAATTTTCGGCATCTCTGGCACTGATGATAACTGCTTGGATTTTTTCCGGACTGACCGGGTTTGCAATCGGGTGTCTGATGGGAATATTTCATGGAAAATGGCAGGACAAAATTTTAAAAAAATTATGTCTGACAATGTGTTCAATACCTACATTCTGGATAGGAATCGTTTTCTTAATGCTTTTTTCTGTGAAACTTGGATGGTTTCCAATGGGAATGAGTGTACCACAGGGAGTTGCAGCTGAGGATGTGACACTTTTACAGAGAATACATCATCTGATATTACCGGCTTTAACCCTGAGTTTTTTGTCTTTTGCAAATGTGGCATTACATACTCGTGAAAAACTTGTAGATGTTTTAGAAAGTGACTATGTACTGTTTGCAAAAGCAAGAGGCGAGTCGCGCTGGAGTATTTTAAAAAATCATGGCTTCAGAAATATTATGCTTCCGGCAGTAAC
>OGWZ01001112.1_pt1 | contig 26690 bp, 38 predicted proteins | sample 1576141 | NCBI WGS metagenome assembly OGWZ01 (sample SAMEA3541512, study PRJEB24748) | human gut metagenome | biome: human gut; feature: human-associated habitat; material: faeces | place: China | collected 2012
TTGCATTGACCACAGTGTACGTATTTATGCCAATCCGCTCAGCCCATTTGCGGAATCGGTCGCCATTCCACTCAAGATATTTCTGGTGGTCTTCCAGCATATGCTCGGTAATGGTGCTGTATTGCCCATGGCGTCCTTTCAAACGGCGATGGGAAGCAATGCGGTTATGGCTGTAAAAAATTTCAATGGTGGTATCTGTTACCTTTACATCAACTTTTTTTTGATGTATTCATATGGAACTGAGTATAGCATTCCGTCCACAGATATGTGATAATTGAACTGGACGGTGGCTGTCTTCTAGTCACTCAGTTCAAAGCGGGTAGCAGGTAATGGCGAAAGTAACGGCTTTTCATCTTCAAGGAATAAGTCCAACCGGCTGCCCTCTTTCTTTTGAAAGAGTATTCGATTGAATCGTTCCAGTTTTTCTCTGATTGCATGGTTTAATTCGGCAAGAGAAAAGAACTGTTCATTTCGGAGTGCTGCTGTTATCCAGGTAGAAATATTTCCTACTGTTCCTTCAGCATTCGGCTTATCCTTTGGTGTCCTGACACGGGCAGGGATGATAGCTGTGCCATAGTGCTCAGCCATTTCCTGATAAGTTTCATTGATCTGCTTGTCTTTCCAACCACCATTGTGAACAACCGCTGTCTTGCAGTTATCCGGAACAAGGATTCTGGCAACACCGCCAAAGAACTCGTACATATGGACATGAGCAGTGATCCATGATTTCTGCTTCATATCCAGAAAGGCTTCTACATACGCATACTGGCTGTAAGTCATTACACCTACGAATATGTAAGCCTTTAAGATTTCACTGGTATCCGGGTCGATGATTGTTGCAGGATCCCCTGCCCAGTCAACTTCAATCTGCTCACCGGGTTTGCGATTGATGTGCATGGTAGCACGTCGTTTCTGCTCATCCTGCTGGATATGATGGCAGAATTGAGAATACATGAGCGGTTCATCGCCGTTGGCACGGCAGTCCTCCATGTATTCAGTCCACAGGAGCTTTTTACTGACTCCGTTACGGAGCAGCTCCTTGTGGATGTAGTCGTAGTCTGGCATACGCTTGTTTTGCGATACTGAACTTTCTTTAGAAGACATTAGTCTTTGAAGTTCAGTATCCGTCATAGATTCATCAAGTGGCCAAGAAATATTTAATTCTCTGGCACGTTTTTGAACTTTGACTACAGTTTTCTGAGCAACACCACAGCTTGCCATGATGTTACGCTGAGAGAAGCCCAATCCGGTAAGCCGGATGATTTCTCGGTATTTGGTCATAATAGTGACCTCCTTGTAATGAATTTACACCATAGGGTGCATATCTTCATTATAAGGATTTGGGAACAAAATGATTTCCTTTTTAACGGAATCGCGATTTCCGATAAAGTGGAACTGCGATTTCCATACACCGGACAGGTGATGGATTTCACCTCGGATTATTCAGTATTCATCAATACCGTCGATTCGGTCATAAAGTCTCTGTTTTGGTTCTGTATATAATGAGCCGACAAAAGAAATATCATTTATCGGAGACGGGTCGGTTGTATAAGAACAGAGTCTTTGAGGATTAGCACACAGTGGAAGATAAAAAACAGTTTCAATTCCAGCATTGTGAAAATATTCATATGAATTACGATCAAAAAGAAAAATTCTATTGCACTTATTTATAACGGTACATGAGAAAAGAGTCACCAAAGGATTATCGTATACCCATGAAATATATAGTAAATTAAGTTTATTACACATTTTAGAAACAATGGGAAAATAGTTAAATGTAAATACAGCATCATAAGAGACTTGTTCTATGTATGAATTAAAGATTTTTTCGAATTCTGTATTATATCTGTCTGTCATTTCTTTACAGGTTATTAGTGTGACATAGTGACCAGCTGTTTCCAGGGCTTCTATCATATCTGGCACGCAATAACTTTTCCATTCTAAAAACAATATTTTCATAATAAATCTCCTGTTAATGCTTGAATTTATATAAATTATATCCGAAAATATAATTATAAACAAGAAAAAGGTAATGGATATGAATGCGAATTTATTTGAATCAAATAGAGAAAATCTCTTGCTGATACCTCAGATAGTGTCTTGTTTCAGAAAACAAAGATATCATGAGGGAACGTCAAAATTAAGTGCTTTTCTTTGAAACTTAGATGATATTACAGAATTTTTGCTATCAAAAAATGATAGTTGTTCAAGTGAACTGCAGGAGATTTTACTTGCTATATTAAATGCACAGGACAATATGGATTACATTCTGCAGGCGGATATTCTGGATGGAGATTTGCTGCCGCTTTTGCAAAAGGTACAAATTGAATTGTGTAATGACGGAAATGCAGTAATTCCTGATAATTTACAGCACAATTTATCGGTGCTCAGACAGATGGATTATGATTTATATTGCATATTACAGGACGATAGCAAAACAGATAATAGCAGTGGTAAATTGATTCCATCTATTGCAATAAATGGACAAATAACATTACAACAAAAAGTAAATAATAGAGTTTTTTATATGCATAGCAGTGTGGATCCGCAGAATGAAGCAAGGATGCTGATGGAGGATGTTCAGACAGCGGATTATTATATAGTGTATGGAATGGGGCTCGGATATCATGTAAGAGAATTATTGGATAAGAAGCCTTATAGTAAAGTTATAGTATTGGAAAATGATAAAGAAACGATTTTATTTTCCATGCGGTATTTGGATTGGGGCGAATATTTAAAACAGAAACGTTTAGAGATTATTTATAATGATGATATTAAAAAACTAATTGATGAATTGAATCATTTTACAAATTATGAATTAGTGATACATTATCCTTCGATACAGGCTATAGAAAATCCTAAAATAAAAATGACCTTAGAGGATTTCTTTGTTACTATTAATAGTATGAAAGAACAAGAAATGTACCTGGATAATAATTTTATCCAAAATAGCAAAAGAAAGTTGCCGGATTGTACAAGTCTGAAACCATTATTTGAAAACAAAAGCGTGGTTATTGTAGGTGCAGGACCATCTGCCAGCAGTCAATTGAATGCATTGAAGGAGTATAGAACGGAAATTACTATTTTTGCAACAGGACATGCAGTAAGGACTCTTCTAAATGAAGACATAAGACCGGATGTGATAATTATAACAGATCCAAAACCTGATATGTATAAACAGGTTAAAGGGTTGGATTTAGATGATATTCCTTTAATAATTTTATCAACAGGGGAGAATTCTGTTGTAGAGAATTATTCTGGACAAACATATATAGCATATCAAAAAGGGTATGATAAAGCGGAACAAGCAGCAGATGAGGCTGGTATACCTGTTTTTGAGACAGGAGGCTCTGTTACTACAACAGCTCTTGATATTGCTCTGAAATTTAGTGCAAAGCAGATAATTTTTGTTGGTGTTGATTTGGCATACACAGGAGGTATTTCGCACGTAAAAGGTGAGGGGCGCCAGATAAAAGATTTTAATGGCTTGCGTAAAGTTGCCAGTTGCAATGGTGGCGAAGTTTTTACAAGCAAGAACCTTGATATTTACAGAAAATGGATACAGAGACGAATTGTAAATGAAAAAGAAACCACAATTTATAATACAGGAGAATGTGCTTTTATAGAAGGCACGATATGGACAACCTGGGATAAAATGAATTTATATTTTTAAATGCTTAAAAGGATGCTCACTATGATATGACAGATCTACAGACTCTCGAGCATCAGCTCCACCTTTTTTTCATAAGTATGGTATTCCGGTGCGAATTGGTTTTGCGGTCATATTCAGATTGATTTTGGATTCATGAAATATAATTGGCATTTCAGTCAGTGTTTTGGCAAAGCCGCGGTTATGTATATGCGGAAGAGATGATGTATCACTTCCGGTGTAGAGGTCTACATCATATTTTTCGGACAGCAAAGAAAGCATGCGCTGTCTCTCCACGGCTGCTATTTTATTGCCAATGTAGTACTGCGCGATTGTGGCGCGGTCTGTGATATATGAGCTTTGTGGCTGTGTGTAGAAATCTGGCATACATTGTTTGAATTCTTCTATTATGTTTTCTGTCAGTGCTTCCTGCACAAAGTAGTATCCATAGACTTTAAGCTGGGCTTCAATAAGTCCGTCCATGTAGCCGTTAAAAAAATCGCTGGTATTGCGCAGGCTGTCGTATGGATTTTTCTCTGTATAGAGGGAGCCTATAAAGGCTATATCACTTTTATATTGACAAAGCTTCTTAATAGAATCCGAGTTTGAGACATCAGGCATCACGTAGCCTGATTTTTTTGCCTGTTTTATGACCTGCTGTTTGGCTGTTACATTGGTCGCAAGAGGCAGATAATATATGCAGTCCTGGTTTAGAGGGGCAAATTCCTGATAGAGTGTGTTGTCAAACAGGAACACGCGGTTCCACGGATTGGTGATTGATTTGGTGTAAAGCTCCATCACCGGGGAGTCCACTATCCAGCACACGTAAGGAAGGTGATATATGTTGCATACCTCTGATATTGCAGGATAGAAGTTTATGGAAAATACTATGTTGCTGTTTGATTTTTCAAGTGCGTTTGACACCAGATGAACACATTCGGACGGTGTGACGGCTTTATTTGTCATTTCTTCACGGATTTCGCATACGCTGTGTCCGAGTTCTTTGAATGCCTGTATTACATCCGGCTCGCAGATGCTGTTGTATCGGTAGAATAGAATTTTCATGTGGGCGGCCTTTCTTTGTTTGTAAGCGCTTAATATTCCAACGCTAAATCTTACCTGAATCCGTGAAGTTGTGTCAAGTGAATAAAATAGAATATAATCCGCATGACATCGAGCTTTTATGGGAAAATGATAACAATCCGGAAAGTAATTATCCAAAAATGTGTTTGAGAGAATCAAGAGTTCTTCAAAAAATAAGGACATTAAGAAATTATCGGATGATATGGTACTAATACCTCACCTCAATATCCCCAAGCCCCGAGTCGATAACCAGGTGCTTTTTGGCATGCTCATTTACCTCATACTCATCATTATAGTCATTACCGTTGATTGTGATATCGCCTGTACCTGAGTCCAGGTCCATCATGTAACTGTCAAGTGACTGTGAGGATGTCACGGTGATGTTACCTGTACCGCCGTCGATATCCATCTCGTCAAAGGCACAGTTTTCAAAGCTAAGATTGCCGGTTCCGCCATCCACATCACATGTGGCGAAGCTGCAGTCTGTGACATATAAATCGCCTATGCCGGTGTCAAATTCTGCATCGGCTACGGTCAGAGCATCAAGGTTTACCTCGCCTACACCGGTATCAAGAGAGAGCTTGTTCAATGCTGCGCCATCAGGAATGGTAACAGTGATTTCACTTGTGGTGTTTCTTTTGTAGTTGGCTCCTTTGCTTTGGGATATTGTGAGGGTATCGCCTGTGCTCCTAATCTTTGGAACCAATCGCTTGTTGCATTTGTATGAGACCATGTAGCTGTCACCGGTTTTCACGTTGATGTTCGATATGGTTGTATCAAATACCAGGTTTGAAAATTCATCGACTGAAAGCTCCTCTGTGCATACGTTTCCGAGAGACTTGTCTGAGCGCGGAATCAGATTGTCAAACAGGCCTAGGGCAAAGCCCCCGATATGGTAGAGACTCCCGGCGATGATGCAGACCACTGTAATTATTGTAATTATTATTAGATATATATTCTTTTTCATGACTTGTCTCCATTTCTGAATTATCTTGTTGCATAATTTGTTTTGTGATTATTCAAAATATGCTACATACATTTTTGACTGTCCTGGTTTCCATTAATTTCCATGTTTATCGCCGAGCAGATTTTCCACAAGCGAATTGATGATTGCGGCTATTGGCCAGATAATCCATGTGATACCCCAGTCAAAGGTAATAAAGCTCCAGCATAGATAGATGCATGTGACAGTTGACCAGTAGACTGACATGATTGCAGCCACAACAGGGTTTTCATAGTGCACCTTGCCATCGTGTGAATTGGCAAAATTACCGCCCATAGTCTGTGCTCCGTTCAGGGAAAGAAGCTTGTCAAAGCTTGATTTCTTCATGTTTGTGAATACTATCATGAATACACCGATTGCTATAAACACGAGCACGAGTCCGCCTGAAAGTGAGTCTGCGAAGGTGCTTTTGGTGTTCAGTGAGCTGATTATGATTGCCGGTACTGCGCAGAGTATGCAGAGCATGATACCCACTGTTAAAAGCATCGCATGTGTGGAGCGGTAGCTTTCCTTTCGCTCGATGACCCAGTTTGCCGTCTCAAAATCTATGCAGTAAGGCTCTTGCTTCAGGTAGCTCCACTTGGATGAGATAGAGCCTGAAAAAATGAAGAAGCCGACTGCCACTGCGACACACAGGAACAGGAAGGTAATGCCGATTGCATCAGATGCGTCCGGTGAAGCGAGTGAACGCGGAATGCATTCGCTGAATATCGGTCCAAGACTTGCGATTATGCAAAGAAGCACTCCAAATGCTGTGAGATATGCCTGTTTTGCCGAATCCCTGAGGAATGCGGCAGCAGTCTCGCGGGAGAGTGTTTTGGCAACAGGCATTGCCTGACTGGGATTCACGAAGCTCTTGATACCGAGTGAGTCGGCGAGCTCGTCAAGGTTTCCAAACTCTGATATGACGATTCCTATGGCCTCGTTTTCGGATTTGCCCTCGGATATCAGTTCGTTGTATTTATCCTCCATCATTTGATAGAGCTCATATTTGGCTTTCTGCACCTCGGGAGTGTTTGGCAGGTGCGAAAACATATTTTCCAGATAATTCTTTATAGTTTCCATAAAATGTCTCCTTTAAAATCGTATGAATTTGCTTACTACATCAAGTGTCAGCTTCCATTCCTCGCATTTCATCCTGTAATATTCTCTGCCGGCATCGGTAATCTGATAGTAGGTCCGCCTTTTGCCGCTTGCATTGTCGCTCGAAGAGAATGATGTGATATAACCGTTTTTCTCAAGGCGGGTAAATGCAGAGTAGAGAGTTGTTTCTTTTATGACGTATTTTTCCTCGGATATTAGCCTTATCTGCTTTGAAATCTCGTAGCCGTAGGATGGTCTGTCGAGGAGCAGGTAGAGTATGATGGTATCGTTGTATCCGCGGATGACATCGCTGCTTATATTGAGCATTATTCACCTCCTGTATCAAGTGTTTAATTTCATCTTAAAATTATTCAATACTACGAGTAACATACTACGAGTGTCATACTATGTCTGTCGTAGTAAACATATCACATGTTGTTTTTCGTGTCAACCATGATTTTAAAATAATTAGTTGTGTAAGTCTGTATAAAATTTGTTTTGTAAAAAATGTTCCGGGTAGTTTTGATTATTTTAAAAAGTTAGCCATTCCGTACAAAAATTAGCGGTAAAATACATTGACACAGCCCATGTCATTTGATATATTTTTTTAGAAGCAAAGGCGATTAATTAAATACACACTACCTCTGAGGGAGTAGTTCGCGTATCATTACATATACGTGGTTTGTCAACAGACCGGTCAATAGACCTGGCAAACATTAAAGAATGAGACTCAAGTATGCAGCACACAATAAAGCTATATAAGCCATATAATTATAGCTTTATAAGGTTTCGTGTCTGCATGCGAGGGTCTCATTTTTTCATATGCTTATCCGTGAGAAATTAATCGCCGCACACTAGGCAAAAGGGAGAAAAATATGGTATTATTTATTGAAATCCTGCTCATAGGAGTAGGTTTGTCAATGGACGCCTTCGCAGTATCCATCTGCAAGGGACTTGGAATGACAAAGGTAAACAGAAAGCAGGCGCTGACAATCGGTCTGTATTTCGGAGGATTTCAGGCGCTCATGCCGTTTATCGGCTATATGCTTGGCATCCGGTTTGAGAAGTACATCACAAGCATTGACCACTGGATAGCATTCATTTTGCTGGGCTTTATCGGTGGCAAGATGGTTTATGAGGCAGTGAAGGAAAAGGATGATGACTCTGTCGTGGAAAAAGACCTGGCGCTCAATCAGGGAGAGATGCTTCTGCTTGCAATTGCGACAAGCATCGATGCGCTTGCAGTCGGAATCATGTTTGCATTTACCTATGACAGCTTAAACATCTACTGGGCTATTGCAATCATCGGACTTACAACCTTCGTGCTCTCAATCATCGGAGTCATAGTCGGAAACTTTTTCGGCAATAAATATAAAAAGAAATCAGAGATAGCCGGAGGAATCATTCTCATACTCATAGGTGTGAAGATATTGCTTGAGCACCTAGGTATTATAAGCTTTTAATGAGCGTGTTATGATATGACATAAACTGTGGCTGGGATTACATTTCAGATACTATAAGAAATGAAATAATATAGAATACAAAAATAAAAAATGGAGGAATCAACATGGAAAATTTCATCAATAATGCACCGTTTATAGTGGTGCTGCTCTGCCTCATAGTGGGCTTTGTGTTTTTGGTAAAGGGAGCAGACCTGTTCGTGGAGGGCAGCTCAAGCGTGGCAAAGCGATTCAAGGTACCGTCACTTATCATTGGACTGACAATTGTCGCGATGGGAACCTCACTTCCTGAAACAGCGGTCAGTGTGGCAGCATCCATAGCACACAATAATACGCTTGCAGTCAGCAACGTGACAGGCTCAAACATATTTAACCTCATGGTAGTAATCGGCGTGTGCGCTTTGATGACACCGGTAGTGGTGGACGGAGCATCATTAAAAAGGGATTTCCCATTCTCGATGATATGTGCCATTTTACTTCTTGTCATGGGAACAATCGGCATGACACTCGGCAGAGTGGACGGAATAATACTGCTCGGCTGCTTTGCAGGATATATTATCTACCTTATCAGACACACATTAAAGCAGAACAGGCAGTCATCAGATGAGGAGGTCGATGAGATACCTCTCATCTCAATGCCAAAAGCAGTGATTTTCATTCTAATCGGAGCTGTCGGCATCGCAGTAGGCGGAGATGTCGTAGTAGACAGTGCAAGCCGCATAGCGATTGACCTTGGAATGAGCCAGACACTCGTCGGACTGACCATCGTATCTATCGGAACATCGCTTCCGGAGCTTGTGACATCAATAGTCGCAGCCAGAAAAAATGAGGTCGATATGGCACTCGGAAATGCAGTCGGCTCATGCATTTTCAACATACTCATGGTGCTTGGAATTGCATCAGCCATCAGCCCGATAGCATTCATACAGGAAAATATCATAGATATTATCGTTCTTGTGGTATTTTCGCTCATCGTGTGGATTATGGCATGGACAAAACGTGAGATAAAAAGAGGCGAGGGTATCATCATGCTGCTAATGTATGCGGCATATACAGCGTATATTATTATACGATAGGGTAAAATACCTTTTGAACCTTTAATGCATAATATTACTTAGAAAATGTGCAGATACTTATTGAGTATCTGCATATTTTTTAGTCAAATATATGCATAAAGGAAGAAAATATGTCAATGCAAAATATATCAATAGTAAATAGAAAATTTCTCACAAATTTTACACAGCCACCTCAATATTTTCAATTATTTGTTACGCTTATAAGTGCAGAAATAAAGATTACAAAACATGTACGAATATTTTTATGAAAAGCAGACTATAATTTATGATTAAGTAACAAAACAGGAGGCAATAATTTGACATACGATGAGATAAAAAAGAATAAGGAGGTCTGTGAATGTTTAAAGAAAGGGAATGAAAACCTTGGAGTATTGGGCTTTACAGACCATTCGGCAGCTCATTGCACAATGGTAGCCAAAAGAGCAGCATATATATTAAAGAAATTCGGTTACAGCGAATCTGATATTGAAATGGTAAAAATCGCGGGATTTATGCATGATATCGGAAATGTGGTAAACAGAAGCCGTCATGCGGAATATGGTGCAATACTGGCAAACGAGATACTCAAAGAAACAGATATGAGTCTGAAGGATAGGATAACTGTTGTGTCTGCGATAGGACATCATGATGAGTCAACCGGAGGGGCAACGGATCCTATTTCAGCAGCACTCATCATAGCAGATAAAACCGATGTGCGCAGAAACCGTGTAAGGAACAAGGCAAAAGAAAATTTTGATATACACGACAGGGTAAATTATGCAGTAACAGATGCAGCTCTTAAGATAAATATGGATAAAAAAGTCATAGCGCTTAATCTGCAGATTGATACGAAAATCTGCTCTATGTATGAGTATTTTGAAATTTTCCTGGGTCGAATGATGATGTGCCGTGGCGCAGCAGAGGTGCTAGGTGCAACCTTTAAGCTTACGGCAAATGGTTCGAAGGTGTTATAGAAAATCGTGTCGTTTGTCAGATTTCAGAGGGATAGTTCATCCTTTTTGTGGATGAATTGATTCAAGGATTCAGAACAGGTATTATAACGGTGGCGGAATATATATCATTTTCGTGATTGATCACGCAGAAACCACCGCATGCCTCGGCTGAGTCCTTTACATTTTTCAGACCATATCCGTGAATAAAATCTATTTTTTCAAAATCATCAGGTGCCTTGTCAGGATCTGCAATCACATATGTGTTTGCAACGTGTATGGTAAAGGTGCCGTCTACAGTTCTTACCGCAACCTTGATATTTGCTCCGATTTGTCCACGGCAGGCATTAAGCGCATTATCAAGCAGATTTCCGAGAATGATAGTCAGGTGATAATCATTGACAGGAATAGTGGCTTTGTCAAATTTCAGATTGGTGTGCAGAGTGATACCTTGGGCTTTTGTCTGAAGCAGCAGGTTGCTTACAAAGGCATCTATAACGAGATTTCCTGTATTAATAGTACAATAGCGTGATTCGAGGTCGTGCATAATCTCTTTAGAATAAGGGATTATATCGTCATATTTTTTCTCAGTAACACAATTTTCAATATAAAACAGATGCTTTTTGGTGTCGTGCATAAAGCTACGTATATTTTTGTAGGCAGCACCCAGTTGCTCGTATTTGTTGCGCTGAAATTCAATCTGTTCTTTTTGGATGGTAAGCTGAAAGCGGAGCTCTTCGTTTTCGAGGACGTTGTAAAACAATATATAGTTCATAATATTTATAAACAATACAAAGGCTGCTAAAATGAAATAGGCAGACGGAATATTTATATTTAGATATAAAATTGGTTTTGATAGTAACAGGCACATAGAAAGTACCGGAATAACCAATAAAATTATTGTATAACTTAAAGAATGAACAAAAGCCTCCTTTTTCCAGACAAAATGAATCAGTATTGAAAAAATAAGGAAAAACATATTCGCCATAAGCGATATATTGGAGAATACTAAAAAATCCATAGTATCTGTTTCGACATGATAAGAGTAAATGCTGGTAATAATGTAATACGAAAATGATTCAAAAATAGAGCATAATATAGTAGTACTGATGGATATAAGTATTTTAGTTCGCAAATTGGCTGAATAAAGAAAACTTAGGCAGAAACAAAGTAAAGATGATAAGGTTAAACGTAAATAAACTGCCAGTGTCGATGTATTGCCAATTAAAATAGATGTAATGGCTGCATAAATAGTAAAGCTGCATACAAATATGAGAAGTATTATATAATATGGCAGTTTGGATTTCTTCTTTCCAAGAATTGTCTGAAAAAATATAAAGGCTGCTGCACCGGACATCATGCTGTCCAATAAATTCAACAATACTATTTTCATAAACTTGTCTCCTTAAATTTATAATATATTAATAATGTGCTGAGAGTAGATATTTTGTAATTCCTTGGATCTTCTCCGGCTGATCGGAAGTTCAAAGCCGTTATTCAGTAAAAGACGTGTGGAATTAATTGAAATCATTGCGTAATCGCCTAGAACGCCCATTTCACGGGCATCGCGGCGGTTCGAGGGGTCGGATTTACTACCGATTTACTACTTTTGAAGAAAGAGCCTTGATATGCTGAGACCCCTTAGACAACATATATAGCATGGCAGCATGCAATCATTATAGGATGAGTAAGGCACTCGCGCAGGCGGCGGGTGCCTTTTACATGTCCGAAATCACATGGAAAGAGACCCCGGAGGGAAGGAACTCCGAGGTCTCTCGTCCAAGGTGGAATGGGGGGCGTGGTGTGTTTCAGGGGGATGTGCCCGTCTCCATTCTGCATAGGAGCAGCTATGATTATATCAAATCCCAAGTCGCTCCTTCATGACCTTTCGCATGTCCTCCTTCTTGATGGTGCGCCTATTCTGTCCGGTGAACCTTATCGGGTAGCAGCGTTCGAGGATTCGGTCGAAGATACGGCTCCATGGGTCGTCGCTGTCGGATATGCTGCCGTTAATCCTGTCGCCACCGAAGTTCGTCGTGACGACCATGGGCTTGCCCGTCTTGTAGCGCCCGTCGATAACCGAGTAGACATGCTCCATCATGTAGCTCGTGGAGCGTTGCGCACCCAAGTCCTCGATGAGCAGGAGGTCGTACCCGAGAATCCTGTCGAGGTTCCGCTGGCGGTGCTCGAAGGATGACTCCATCAGGTTCACGATGCTGCGGACATCGGTCTGCAAGGCCGAGAACCCCCGGTCGATGACGCGGTTCGCGATGGCCGAGGACATGAAGGACTTCCCGGTGCCGACACTCCCCCACAGCAGAAGCCCGTAAGGTTCCTTCGGGTCGAACATGTCGGCGTACCTACGGCAGCGGGATGAAAGGGCGGGCGTCATGCCGTCATCGGTCTCGAACGTGCAATCGCGGTAGAAGCCGCTGGCGGCGAAGCACTCCCGACGCATCTTGTCTGCTTTCGCCTTGGCAGCAGCCTTCTCCTCGCGTTCCAGACGCTCGCGTTCCTCACGCTCCTCGCACTCGCAGGGAATGTGAACGATGAAGGGCTTGTCCCTTCCGGGAAAAACCATCTTCTTCTGCTTCGGCTTCCCGCATTTCTCGCAGATGAGCAGCCCGTCCGAATCGGTGGGCGAATCGGTCTCAGGCAGCGAATCCTTGATGACATCTTTCAATTTATCCATATCTACCTCTTCCTTTCCCTTGTAAGCCGCTGAGAGCCTGCCTGACGGGTGCTTAATGTCGATGCTGGTTCGGAGGACGCATTGGTGCGTAAAAACCCCGCCAGTGCGATTAGAAAGCCTTGCAGGCGCATCAGCACATGTCGAAGGCCATCTCCTGCGCGGTCATGTAATCGACGTTGTACTTCTCCATGATTTCCTCGATGGTCATATCGGCTATCCGCTTGCCCTGCCCGTCCTGCTCGGATGCACGGCTGTCGGAATTACGTGAGGGCTTCTGCCTCTCGGAATCGCGCCTAGCCCAGTTGCGGATGGTCGCGAGGTGGTTCTTGTAAGACTTTCCGGTGCTGTCCATGTACGTGCTGAGGCGGTCGATGCGCTCCTGCCAGTCATCGGGGAACTCGTCTTTGAGCTTCGAGAGGTCGGTGTCCGTGAGCTTCACGTTCCCGTACCTCCCATAGGTGCGCTTAGGCTCTGGTTTCCTATCTGACGTTTTCTTAACAGGTTTCATATCTGGTTTTATATCTGGTATAGGTTCGTCGTTTCTGACAAATCCATTTGCGGTTTCTGACAAATCCATTTGCGGTTTTTGACAATTCGATTTGTCGTTTTTGACAAATCCATTTGTCATTTCTGACAAGTCCATTTGTCGTTTTTGACAAATGGCGGTGAGCTGGGCAAACAGTGCATATCCTTTGTCAGAGAGTGCATACCATTTAGTACGGTCATAGGTGCTTTGGTTGTAGTTTCCCGTAAGGATAAGTCCGTTGCGTTCCAAGTTCTCAAGCGCTGTTCGTATTCCCCTCGGCTTCATGTAGGGAAACAGTTCCTCGAAGGCTTTCATGCTGTTGTATGTCCAGAATCGCCCATCATGGAAGTTCGTGCCGTTGGCCTCGTTGTGGAGAACCCAAAAGCGAATGTTGTTGAGGATGATTGCCTCGTTAAGCCCGTATGCCTCGGCGATTTCTATGTCGAAATGGTGCTGCATGTCCTTCCTCCTGATAAAAAAATCCCCTCGGTGGTTACGGACACCAAGGGGATTTCTATATATTTCCCGCCCTCGAAGGAGCTGAGAAAGCTGAATTGTCCGGTTCCGTAACAAACCTCGGTTGAGATGATACACGATTCGCAGCCATCTTGGCCATGGATTCGTGGCTCCATATGTTTGCCATATTTATGGCATGATAGCTTTGTAGCATGCTTGCCAACATATGCGGGTGCTCCATGTATCCTCCATCGTCGCTTTAATTATATTAGGAACACGCATCGAGGCGGATGGATGCCAATTTCGGAGGAAGGGGAAAATGTCATGGTGGATTCGGCGGCTGTGCTGTAATATCGAACACGTCCTTTCTCTTTCTGCTTGAGAGCCTGACAGGACGGGAAGCCCGCAGGATGGTTAAGCTGTCTCCTGCGGGCTTTCTCCCTTTTAAGACGCTTTACCAGCCCTCCGGCTCGCCATCGCCCCGGTTGTCCGCCGAGTCCATGACCTCCGGCTCGTCCTGCTGTCGAGAGCCGTCATCGCGCTTCGCCTTCAAGGACTTCTTGTAGGCATCGAGCGCTTCCTTGGCCTCCGCAGGGGCGCGGTGGCCGGTGACCGACGACTGGCGGATGCCGTCGGCGTTCTCAGAGAGCCATCCCTGCAACGCCTCGATGTCGATGTCCGTCCAGTCCGCGCTGACCGCTTTGAGCACGGATTCGCCGATGGCGGCGAGGGTCATCGCCTTCCATTTCCTTGCCTGCTCGCGCTCCTTGGCGGCTGCGGCGCGGCGCTGCTCCTTGAGTGCGGCGGCCTGCCGTTTCAGCTCTTCGAGCTTGCTGTCGATTTCGGATACCGTAGCCATGGGCAGTCCTTTCTCCTCTGCTTTGCCATGAGACTCCATTATCTATTATATGCGCCGAAGGTCGGATGGGGCGGTTTCCCACCCTTCCAACAGCCTACGAGTTGGTCTCAGGGACTCTCCGGCCATTGAAAGCGTGGAAAACCGCCCTTTCTATCCCAGTGGTTACAAGATATGGGATGGCGTGTAGGCATTGTGAAAATGCGATATATCTATTTTAATAGCATGATAGCTTGCTATAATGGTTGCACCATAGCAAAAAGAAGGGAGCGCACATGGAAAAGAGCCGGTTCGATTACGTGGTGTTCGACATCGAGACGACCGGTCTGAACCCGAAGTCCGACCGCATCTGCGAGATAGGGGCGATAGGGGTGAGGGGCGGATTGCCGCAGGAGACGTTCAGCACGCTCGTGTCGATTGGCGGGAAGATGCCCGCGCGTGCAACGGAAATCAACGGCATCACCGACGAGATGCTTGCGGGCGCTCCGGCCATCGGGGAAGCACTCGACGGCTTCATCGAGTTCATCGGTGACATGCCCATGCTGGTAGGGCACAACATCAGCGGGTTCGACATCAAGTTCATCATCCGCGCCGCATGCGAGACCGGGAGGGAGTTCCCCAAATGGCTTGAGGTTGACACGCTGTCCGAGGCGCGGAGGCTGTGGCCTGAGCTTGAGAGTCATTCCATGGACAGCTTTCGCAAGCTGCTCGGGATGGAACGGTCGGACGCGCACCGTGCGCTGGCGGACTGCTATGACGAGCTTCTGCTGTTCAATGTCGAGAAGGCTGCGCGATGAGGCGCTGCCCCCGATGCGGCAGGACTCTGCCCGAGAGTGATTTCTACCGCATGGGGAACCGTTTGCAGGGATGGTGCCGGGAGTGCAGCAGGAGCTACAACCGCGAGTGGAGGCGAGACAATCCCGGCAAGCGCTATCGCGGCGGGTACATCTCCCACGGGAGATATGTAAAGCCTATGTAGCATGATAGTATGCACTTAATGTACTCGACGTGGGTGAAGGACGATGAGAAGCGCCATGAGTTGAGCGTCATCGTTGACCAGCTTGAGTTCAGCGGCGGGAAGCGCGAGGAGAGCCGCAGCATGGACGATGCCCCGGTCAATCAGCCGTCCGCACCCGCTCCCGACCTCTATGACGAGGACATCCCGTTCTAATGCGGGAGGTGCGGATGATGTGCGCGGTTTCCATCGGTATCGTGGCAGAGTTTTGGGCAGTGGCTCTTATCGCGTTCCGTCTTGCTGGCTGGCCGGGTACGGTCATCGCGATGGCCGCGTTGGCGCTGGTATTCCTCTTTACGATGGCGTTTTGCAAGGCGGCGGCTTTGGCGGATGCAGAGATGGCTCGCCATCGTGGCGAAAGGTGAGTGATTGCAGATGATAGAGGAACTATGTCAAAGGATGTGTCAATACGGTATAGCTGTCCTTTGGCATAACCTTGCTTCTTAGTGTCTGCATATTAGTCTACAACTGCTGTAAGCGGGCAAAGCAGATGTACCTTGATAGCCTCTCTCCGCAGGAACGGCATGAGTTGGAGGAGCGGAGACGGCAGCCGTCGAAGCGCTCGAAGGATACGGACTGGTTGAGCTTGTGGGCAATCTGGTCTATTTGGTTCAAATAACGAATCGTCAGGTATCACGAAGGGATAGGACATGTTCACGGTACTTTTTCTGAATCAGAAGGGCGGGGTGGGGAAGACGACCCTCGCCGATGAGCTGTCGTTCGCGCTCGAACGCCGTGGGTTCACAGTCGCGTTCGTCTCGACCGACCCGCAGGGCGGCAGCGTGCATGAGGTATGCACCGACCCCGATGTGGCGGAGGGCTGCGATTTCCAAATCGTCGATACCGCAGGAGTCCTCAACGACGCGGTGGGCGATTGGTGCTGCGCCGCCGATGTCATCCTCATCCCCATGCTCCCGAGTACGCGCGACATGGAGCCGACGATGCGCACCTACGGCATCGCCAAGGACTCCGGCACCGATGCCGCAATCTACCTGCTGGTCAACAACTTCTATGCGTTTGGCAAGCTCGACAAGCAACTCGTTGAGTTCCTTGAGGCCGAGCGTATCCCCATCATCGGCAAGGTTCCCCGCGCGGTCGCGTTCGCTCAGGCCGCAGCGGCGGGAAAGTCCGTTGCCGAATACGACCCGTACAGCCACGCTGTACCGGCTATCGAGAAGCTGGCAGATTCCATCATCGAGGAGAAGGAGAAGAAGCATGTCTAATGCCAATGCTTTCATGGCTTCCGCGAAGAAGTCCAAGCACGAGCAGTCCGTCATCCAGAACGCGCAGGCGGAGGAGGAGCTTGTGAGCATCAATGTCCGCATCCCCGCGTCGCTGCGCACGAAGGCTCGCTTGCATCATGTCGAGACGGGAGAGAGCCTGACTGCGCTCGTCCGCCGTCTGCTCGAAGCCGAGCTTGACTAGGGAGGTTTCCATGGATTCCGAGGGGCATCGCATCGGGAAATACATCCGGGAGCTACCGCGCGACGCTTACGGCAACAGGTACCGGCTCGGAGAGAAGATTGCCTCGCAGAAGTTCGGTATCGGCACGGTCATCGGTGTCGCGCGGGGCTGCGATGGGCGAATCTGCATCGTCTGCAACTTCCGCGCGGCGTATCGCGCAGCCGGACATGTGACATCGAAATGGAGGACGTGGCTCGTTCCGGCAGAGGAGGGGGTCGCCATTCAGGAAGCGGACGACCTAAATGTGTGAGCAAGAGGAACTGCGGTAGGAATACCGAAAAATGGCGTAAACGAAAGCGAAGTGACCACAAGCGCTATTACGGGAAGACGGCCTTCCTATATGAGCCGCATCAGTGGACGCAGGCCGAGGATGCTCTGGTCTTGGCTCATGTGATTCCAGATAGTGAGCTATCCCCACTGATTGAGCGCTCAATGAAATCAATATCGAACCGGCGTTGGAGATTGAAGAAGAGGAAGCAGACCCCGGCAGGGGAGATTGGAGAAGAAGGTCATGAATAAGTTGCCGAAGCTGACCGAGGAGGAGCGCAACGCTGCGTTGGAGCGAGCGATGCAGGTGCGGCGCGAACGCGCGATGCTCAAAAGTCGCTTGAAGTCCGGCACGGTCTCCGTCGAGGAGGCCATGGGTGAGGACTGCGCTCAGAAGATGCGCGTCACGCAGTTCATCAAGAGCATCCCCGGCGTGGGGGACGCTAAGGCGAAGAGCCTTATGCTTGAGCTTGGTATCCCCCAGAACCGCACGGTGGGAGGACTCGGATGCCGCCAGCGCGAACAGCTCATCGCCAAGGGCGAGGAGTACCGTTCTCGCGCTGTCCACTAGACTCTGGGTCAACATCAGTTTCGGGAGAGCTAATATCGTAGTTGAAGACGGGCGTTGGTACGTGAGCGACTACAACTGACATCACGGAGTCGCGGATTCCGTCAATCTTGTTTTCCAGAGACCGTGATTTCGGAATTGCGGGAGTTGGAAACGTGGTAATGGAGATGGCGGTTTCCCGAGCTGCGCATAACCGCTTTCGGCTCTGAGGCGTTTTTGATTTTGTCGGAGCCGTCAAAACAAATCATCGTTGTCTTCGCTGTGAGGATTTGAGAAAGGCTGGGTGGCGGCACCCAGCCTTTCTGTCTCCCTGCGCATGGCTCCGGGAGACCCGCCTTTCCGACCCGAAAACAGGGGTGGCGGCACCCCTGTTTTCATGCCGGAAAGGCTCTCGCACTGATAAAATATCAGTGCTCACCGACCAAGGTCGCTCTTCGAGTTGCAAGATTTGGGAAGTGTATATACAAATGCGGCAAAACCGCACTTGTATACCCCCTTCCATCTTGCTTTCAGACGGCTTTAGAAGCCATCCGAAAGGGCGCTCCGCTGAAACGGAACCGAGCCGACTTAGGGTCAGCTAGTTCCGAGATTGGCGAACATGGCGGCATGGTTCGTGTTCCATATAGACGGTGGCGGCACCGTCCTGATGAGACAAACTTCTGCAAATTGCAGATGAAAGGAGGCTGCAATGCGCAACAAGAACAAGTCGGTTTTAGTCTGGATGTCCGAAGAGGAACGCAACAAGCTGAAACGCAAAGCAAAGAGATATGGGATGACGGTCTCCGACCTTGTGCGTCATGTGCTTATCTATTCCGACGACCTGAGTATCACGACCATCGACATAGCTCCACTCAGAAAAATGGTCTTCGAGATTCACAAGCACGGTGTCAATCTCAATCAGATGATGAAGTTTCTGAATACCTACGGCCTCGATGCCTTCAGTGAGAATAAGGTCATGCCGATTCTCGAAAATGAGCGAACCGTTTTTTTGGAAGCAAAAGCGGCGCTAAGGTCTTTGGAAGAAGAGGCTCGGGAGAGAAAAGTCATCATCACTTTGGAGATGCCAGATGATGAAGAGGATGAATATGAAGACTCGTAAGTCCAGCGATGCGTTCTGCACCATTAAGAGAAAGCGTAAGTACATCAGAAAGTTCAGTGCGGTGCAGTGTTGGTATGAGTGTTCAAAGTGCGGACATACATTCGCCACAGGTTTTGACTTAGATGAACAGCGTGTACTCAACGGATTACCAACAGTGTGCCCGCGTTGTGAGCGCACGGTCATATATTGGTCATGAAGATATGAAGGAAAAGTGAGGCATCATATGAAGAGGGTCATTCCGAGCAATCTACTGTCCGACACATTCAGATATTGGTAGGAAGGAGAATGGCAATGGATAAAGTTATGTGCGTCGAAACCGGGAACGTGTATCCCTCCAAAAAGGAAGCGGCAGAAGCCTTGGGATTGACGTATACAAAACTGATAAGCGCAATCCGCTATGGAAAGAGGTCAACGGCTTTCATGTCAGGCTCGCGCCCGAAGAGTCGAAAACAAAAAGAGACAGGCATAGCAATTCCCATCAAGACCTTATGATTCAATCTTTTTATCGCATCTATTGTGTAAAGTCGAAGGACGGCTTGGAGTTTGTCACAAGACTCAACGATTCACTTTTATTTCGCGATGCCGAGTGGGTGCAGAGGCGTTCATGCGACTTTATCACCCTTACGGAAGTCGCATGCGCAGACGAGAACGCTTTTTGACGAATGTTGTCGAGATTCTGTTCCGTTATAGCGTTTATATCTTAATGACGGTTTGGGATTCCGCGTCTTCCATAGGCGACATATGGAAACAGGCCGAGGGGATGGGGCGGGATGCTTTTCTGGATATGTTGGAACATATCGGTCAGAGTCTCGAAGAGAGAGCGGAGACTTTAGAGCCGAACCCATACGGCTGTTGCAATGAATATGTCTGCTACCAGTCATGGATAACGTTCGCTAAAGCAGCGGATACACGCGATGCTCGTTTGGCTGCGGTGGACAGCTTTATCAAGAGGGTCAGTGTTCTCAGATGGGATGAGAAGTCGCTGGCGGCGCGCCTTGCTGAAAAGAATGAAGAAGTCGAGCGGCTGTCGGTCGAGCTGGAAGAAGCGCGGAGCACATTGAGGACAATCAAGGAGATATTGGAACCGTGACCATCATCAAGCAGGGCGGTGTGAGTAGCAAAGCTCACCAGCGAAACCTCCGCGCCTATATCAACGATGACCGGAAAGTTCTCCTGCGCGACTCGCAGAACATGGAGGAGTGCCGCGACATCAAGCGGTGGGCGAGCTACATGGAGGAAACCCGGAAGACATATGGTCATGATAAAGCTGCTCGGAAGATTCGCGATAAGAAGACTGGGGAACTCAAGCAGGCGAAGAACACGATAATGTTCCATCAGATAGTGGCCTTCAATGCAGATGAGTGCGACATAAATGGCGGGAAGCTATCACCGGAAGATTGTATGCGGTATGCCAAAGAATATGTAGGACGCTACTATCCGAATCAGGAGGTCGTTTTCGCCCTACACAACGAATACTGCAAGGAAGACAAGACGCATCGCTATGCGGTTCATATTGTCATCAATCGAAGCGACCTCTCCACAGGCAAGCGTTTGGATGAGGGCAGGGGAAAGGAAGCGAAAGTCCGTCGCGCCAAGCGCATCCGTGAGATGGACGGCAAATGGGATTTGAAGCAAGTCGAACGCGATGAGCGCAATTCCACCGTCCACAAGAAGCAGCCCTCGAAGGTCGAGAAAGAAATCGAAGGCCGGGGAGGCAAGTCGTACAAGAAGAACCTCCGCGAGCTGTGCCGCATCGCAGCGGAGCGAGCGGGAAACATCTACGAGTACCGTGAGATGCTTGAGGGCTGGGGTGTGGATACCCAGTTCCGTAAAGGGAAGCTCTACGTCACCGACAAGGACAACAACAGGTACTCGTTCTCGTTGGCGAAGCTAGATGCTGACTTGAACCAGAATGGATTGGAAAACAGGTTCCTCGACAACGTAGGTGCCGCCATCGAGGCAAAGGGTGCAGCGGTTCTTGCAGAGAGGGCGGCGGAGAAGGCGGAGCGAGAGCGTATAGCCTCCCTCAAGGAACGCTATCTCGCGTCCATCAAGAAGACCTACATCGACTATCGCAAGATGGCACATCAGATGAAGGGCACCAAGCTAGAGGAGTTCCCGAAGCTCAAGTTCAAGCGACCACCGGAGGAGATTGCAGGCGACCAAGACGTGAAGCGCACGATGCTGGCATATTGGCGCGGCGGCGACGAGCTGCGTGTCAAGATGGCATCGGAAGTTCCGTACACGCGCAAGCCGAAGGGCAGTGGAGCCGCTGGCGGTTCCAGCAGCCAGCCAAGCCGTGCGCAGCAATCCATCGAGAAGGGTTCCCGCGAGACGGAACGCAAGACCGACCGCTGACGCATCTTCCAGATGTGAAAGATGCAAGGATAGTCCAATACTAGCATTGTAGTTTGCTATAATGCTAGTATTGGATGGAGATGAACCTTAGCGGTTATGGAGGTAGGACATGGGGAACATCATCGAGGAGCGGCGTAAGAAAGCATGGAGCCATGCCACATATGTCATCTTGAACAGAGTGCGGCGGGAGGCCGTCATCGGTACGCTCTTCATCTATGGCGGGAAAGACTACTTCCTTACGCCGGATGACGCTGTGGACACCATCTTCGTCACTATGGGAGTCCTGAAAAAGATGTGGGAGCGCGATGGGGTAAAGCCGACGAAGAAACTGTTCGCGGAAGTATGCCCGGATGCGACCATCGGCGCTTTGGTCGCGAACATGTGGCGTGACCCGTTCAGGTATTGGAGGTAGGTGGCGGGGATGAAGGAGCTTCGATTCCAGTCGGTTCTATGGCATGTCGTTGCCGGAATATGGGTTGCTGTCGCCGCCGCAAGGTTGCTGTCAGGCGATGCGCCGGGAGCAACGATACCCATGGTTCAGTTCGGCATCGCCTTCATCTTAGGCAATATCTTCTCGATGAGGGCTGAGATTTCTGAGTTGAAAGATAGACAGCAATCTATAAAAATAGTATGCTATAATAATAGCATTGGGAAAGGAGAACGCATGGAGGATGATAGCGAGTGACGGCGAATAAGAAGGAAGTCGGTACATGGGTGGTGGAGGTGCAGCGCACAGATACGCTCGGGCAACCGTCGAGCGACTGGCACTGCGTATCGCAATGCGAAGAAGGGCAGACCGCCCTTACCGTGATGGATGCGTTGCAGAACTTCATGCGCATTAGCTGCATTGAAGGAGGCTTCCAGACCCGAACGAGAATGATTGAGGAGGGAGGTTCGCCGGATGGCATCTGATGCCGAACTTATCAAGGAAGTTGCGAGACGAGGTGAAAACATGGAACGCGACGAGGAGCGCGTCGAGCACGAGAGCGGCATTTACAACCTATCATCGGAGACCCGAGAGCTGCGCAATGCCGGTCGCAAGCTGGTCAGCGACGAAGACGGTGCGATGAACGAGGACAGGCAGCTCATCGGTGCGGTGAAGCAGCTCGAAGAGAGCGTCACAGCGCAGCGGGCTGACATCAGCCGCGCGGTGAAGAAGATGAATCAGATGCTCTACGAGATGCGCAACATGGTGGAACGTGTAGAAAGCATCTACACGGAAGCGAAGGACGATGAGCACGCGATGCAGCAGGCCGCGCTCAACGGCGTGAACAAGGCGCAGTTGAAGGCGGAGGAAATCACGCTCCGAAACATAGACGAGGCCACGCAGCGCAGCAAGAAGGTCATCGACACGATGGCTTTGGAATCCAAGCGGCGCATCGAGCGCCTTGCCATGGTCACGCTGCCCGACCGCATGTTCCACTTCCTCAAGTGGACGGCGCTCATGCTTGTCCTGTTCATCTTGGTTCACATCGTTTGGCAGATGTTCTGACGAGGATGGCAGCATGAAATGCGATGCCATCTGTTTCCGAAGGTTAGAGGACACCCGCGATTTCGCGTTGTGCAGATGACGGGGTTCATATCATAAATCAACGTACATGTGCCGATTCGGAGGCGCTGAAAGGAAGGAAAGTCATGGAGGAAAACAAGGATTTCGAGAAGGAGCAATCCGAGGAGCAGGGCACGCAGCAGATGCCCGATACCCCGGACGGGAACGATGGAGACGGCGGGAAGAAGCGCACGGTGAAGCTCTTCGGCCATGAGTTCGACAAGAAGAAGGCTATTATGGCCGGTCTCGGAGGGCTTCTGGCTCTCGCGCTGGCGGGCGGGGGCATCGCCTACGCCGTGAGCCAGCAGCCGGAGCCGGACGCGAAGCCCGCCGTAGAGCAGAAGGACGGACAGGAGAGCCTTGTCGTGCAGGTCGGTGTCAAGGCGGACGGATGGGTGAAGGGCGAGTCCTCACCGGTCATCGCGCATATCGTGAACGAGGCCGAGGGCGTGGACTACTACCATGCCTACGATGCGAACGAGCAGACCGCCCTCGATGTCCCCGCAGACGGCGAGTACGAGGTGTCCTTCATCGCGCCGGTCAACAAGGACGGCTCCACCTACGAGGTGCCGGAGGCATCCAAGGTGAAGGCCGGGGACGCTGACGGCGAGGAGAGCGGCAAGTCCGAGCTTCCCTTCGAGTTCAAGCCCGTCGCCGCCGACAAGGCATCCACCGACACCCTGAACGGCATCGCGGGCGATGTCGCCGAGGCGGCGAAGAAGGGGGACGAGACCCTTACCGGCGAGAAGGGCAGCGCGGTCATCGAGCTGGTGAAGAAGAACATCAAGGCCAACCCGAACGCCGACGAGGAGAAAGTCGAGGAGGAGAGCAAGAAGGCCGAGGAGGGCGGTAAGGACTCGACTGGGGACAAGGCAGCCACCAAGCCCGCCGACAGCAACTCCACCGCTTCGGGCGGCAGCCAGAATCAGGGCGGCGGCTCTAGCGGCAACGGAGGTTCCGGCAGCTCCGGCAACAGCGGAAGCAGCAAGCCCCAGCACACCCACAACTGGGTGGCGCAGACCACGACCGTCCACCACGATGCCCAGTACAAGACGGTGCATCATGACGCGGTGGTCGAATATCGCAACATCTGCAATGGGTGTGGAGCCGATATTACCGGGCAGGAATCGGCTCATGCAAAGGATGCTATGCTCAACGGCAATTATGCCTGCGGCGCATGGCATGAAGAACAGCGCATTGTCTCGAACGCATGGGACGAGCAGGTGCTTGTCAGCGCGGCATGGGACGAGACCGTCACGACCGGATACAAGTGCTCGACGTGCGGTGCTGTGAAGTAAAACGCGCTCTAAAATAATAATGTATTAGGCAGCAGAAGCCCCCGGATTATAACCGAGGGCTTCTTCATGTCTGGGATTAGTTGACTCGGGGTGCCGCCCCGAACCCCGCAAGGGACTCGTCCCTTGACCCGTATCCGGGCTTTGCCCGAACCCATCCTCGCCGGAAGGCAGGAAAAGTGGGTGAATCCCCCTTTCCCGTCAGAGAGGATAGCCCGTGAGCCTTATGTCAATGGGCTTTCGCGGCATATCCTCGCAATCGCTCCGGTATTCCACGTCCCCATTGACAACGCCTCCGCGCCGATTTTGAGCATACAAAAAAGCCCCGGTTATATAGCCGAGGCTTTGACATATCTTTAATGTGGTAATGGCCTATTAGAAAAATAGCTTTAGGACAAGCATCCATAGAATCAAAAAGACAAAAGTGCCGCGAGCAGCCCATCGCCGCGACAATTGCCGCAAGGGTTTTGGTGCTTTCATCAGCCGCATGCGTAGACCGGTAATGTATATTCCGATAAGAGGGAGGAATAGGCCGGTGATGAACCAAATGACTTTATCTTTTCTCATCATCAAGCGAATCTTCTCATCCATCTCTTTCTCACTCATATTCTGGCTCATCGTCTTCCCTCCTTTGCTTTCTTGAACTACCGGTTTTCGATTTCCTTTGTTTGCGGTTGACGCATCATTTTATTGTTGTCCTCATGCTGTTGCGATGTACGGGTTGCATTGTCGCGTTCCGAGCTAACACGAACAGCATGTTCAGGGGTAGGTTCTTCATCTTTAACTTCACTGTTGAGGAATGTAAGGATGTCGAAACGCTCCCCGATGTCAGTATAAGTAGCCGCATGAGCGCATTTTGAAAACCAAGGGTATGTCTCATTAAGAGACTTCATAATGGCATATGCCATATCGTAACCCATCGGCTCGATGGATTCATAACCCGAGAACTGGCTATGCTCGAAGCCGTGCTGCTCCATGAAGGAGCGGATGTCAGACCAAGCCTTTCGCCATCCGAATTTCTTATCCGACGGGTAGTGTTCCATAAGCTCTTTAGTGCCCAAGTCGAAATGGAACGCTTTGCGGGATTCTCCCATGATGCTTCATTCCTATCCGCACATTAGCTCCGGTGATACGGTGCGTATTACTTGGAGATAGTCGTGCCCATCTGTCGCATCGTTCTCATATACAGTCCAACTCTTGATATTCTGCATAACCCATGTTTTGCGAGCAAGACCGCATAGAGCAACACATTGGGCGGTCACCTTGTCACGGAGATTTTTTACATGCCATGTTCCAAGGGACAACCGCTCGATACCGAGATGCCTTATATTTTTATCGACGCAATCGTAAAGAGAGTCGATACTGTATCCGTTCCGTGCTGCTTTCTGCTCATCGAACTCGATGGTAAAGCTCCATGGAACCGCCTGTTTTTCGTCCATTCTCAAGCCCCCTTTTTACATATAGTATAATTGCTTCCTATCTTACTATTATACTATATTTATCCTATTTTCTCAACTGTTTTCTAGCGCTCACCAGCGGCGATTGCAGGTGCCGGAATCGGTAAAACAACATGGACTTTCGATGCCTCTTTCATAGCCCTGCTCTCGCTCTTGAGCGATACCTTTTCAGGAGTGAGTTCCCGTTCCTGTTCGCGGTGCTTCTCCAAGACATCCTGATAGCGCCCCATGATGAAGCTGTCCGCCTTGTCGGCCTTTGCAGCGGCCTTGAAGAGATAGGACGGGTCGTCTTTCAGAGCGTGCATCCAAGATTTCAGGTAGGAGACATGGTTCTCATAGAAGTCCCCCTCGAAGTCCGCGCTTTGGATGCCGAGGTCGGCGGAGAGGAAGAGGCTGCCGAGTTCAGCCACAAGCTCCTCCTGAGCGTATTCCGGGCTGCCGAAATCGGTGTTGCAGCCGCGATTGAGGGCGGAAGGATGGCCGGTTGAGTGGGTCATCTCATGCAGCAGGGTGCGGGTGAAGGATTCATCGGGGCGGAAGGTATCACGCGGGGCGATGAGGATTGCATCGCGAAGGGGCGCATAGGCTGCGCTGCCCCGATAGGCATAGCTCTCGTTCACCGGGCAGCGGGAGGAGAGGATGAGGTCGTTCGCGATGGCCGACGTGCCGTCGCTCTGATGCTCGGGGAGAGATGGTGCGGGGATTCCCTCAATCTCCTCGGCGTTGAAGACGTTCCAGTAACCGACGCAGCGGAGGTAGTGGCCTTTCACCTCGTCCTCGCCCGTCTCCTTGTTCTCCTCCTTGA
>OGWZ01001138.1_pt1 | contig 26178 bp, 27 predicted proteins | sample 1576141 | NCBI WGS metagenome assembly OGWZ01 (sample SAMEA3541512, study PRJEB24748) | human gut metagenome | biome: human gut; feature: human-associated habitat; material: faeces | place: China | collected 2012
TCAATTTCAACGAGAAAGAATCGGCTTCCATATACTATGGCATTATGGCATCTGCTGTAAAGCATAATATTGGATTGGACTCTAAAGCCAGTATAGAATCGGCAGCAAAGAGGTTCTTGTCTGATATGTCTTGGCATGGTTTTACAGACTTCAAGCAAGAATGTGTCACTAATTGGACAAAACTCTTCGCCACGAATGAAGTTCAATTCACAGACAGCGCCATTGACAACTTTCTCGCTTTTGTTGACCATATGTCATGTAGTGCAGACACATACGTTTCGCTTGGTGGCTCCAATGGCTGCGCTGACCAACTTACTAATTGGGACGGAACACAAAAAGTGGGATTGGGTGCGGTTCTAAGAAAAAAACAAGAGGCTTCTCACTATAAGTTAAAATAATGAATATAAGAACTTGTTGACATGGAATTAAGATTTGATTAACACATTTATGAATGTAAGGTGACTTGTAAGGCAAACGGTCAAAGTTTAATGAAAACGTAAAATATTACGGATATTATTTGTATTCTCCGTAACTTTTAACACGAAACATTCTTTATTCTCAACAAGTAGTTGTATCTTTGCACGCAAATAAGAATAACATGAATAGAAATACAGTCATTGACACGCTAAAACAGCGAGGTGGATTCATAACCACAGGTGAAGTGAAAAGCCGTGGTGAATATGAGCAGCTTCGCCGTGCAATAGAAGATGGAACGCTTATGCGGCTTCGTAATGGTGTCTATGTGGAAATGTCAGCGTTGGCAAACAACATGATAGATGTGGAACGTATAGTTCCGCATGGGGTGCTTTGCCTGTATAGTGCTTTTGCTCATTATGGACTTTCCACACAAGTGCCTTCCGCTACTTGCATAGCCATTGAAGCCAAGCGAAAGGTGCGTGTGCCAGACTATCCTCCTATTGACCTCTATTATTGGAAAAAGGAGAATTTGGAGTTTGGTATAATCAAAAAGAGTATATCTGGCTATGATGTACTCATTACAGATATGGAGCGAACGGTCTGTGATGCTGTAAAGTACCGAAACAAGATAGGGCTTGATGTGTGCGGTGAGGTGATAGACAACTATCTCAAAAAGGAGAACCGCAATATATCTCTACTCCATGAATACGCACAGAAACTAAGAGTGAAAAATATATTGACTACATATTTGGAGACAAGACTATGACAAAGAATATAGGGAAGTCCATTAGGACACGCTTGCTGAACCTCGCCAAAGAGGAGAAGCAAGAGTATATGAAAGTATTGGTTAGATACTTGCATGAACGCTTGTTGTTCCGTATCTCTGCAAGTCCTTACAAGAGCCACTTTCTTCTGAAAGGCAGTTCGCTGTTGTTTGCCTTGGATGGGTTCAAGGCTCGTCCAACCATTGATATTGACCTGTTGGGAGAACGCATCAGCAATGATAGAGATAACCTAAAAGAGGTTTTTCAAAAAGTGTGCGCCATTGAATGTGAGGACGATGGAGTTAGATTCGATGCAACTTCACTTGAATTGGAGCCAATAGCCGTTGAAAAGAAATACCCAGGCACTTGTGTAAAAGTGGTGGCACACTTAGATACAATAGTGCAACAAGTGTCAGTTGACATAGGCTTCGGTGATGTGGTAACACCTTATCCTCTGTCATTAGACTATCCGTTGTTGTTACCAGATGTTCCTGCCGTGGAACTGTATGCCTATTCATTGGAAACTTTGATAGCAGAGAAGTTTCATGCAATGGTTGACCGTGACGAAAGCAATAGCCGCATGAAAGATTTCTTTGATGTGTATCAGTTGTTCGCCAACCATGAGATAGACAAGGAGCTTCTTGCGGAAGCCATTGTCGGTACGTTTAAGAACAGGAATACACCTTACCGGGAGAACCTTGCCCTTTTCACAGACAAGTTTGCAACGGATGCCACACGCAATATTTGGTGGAAAGCATTCTTGAAAAAGATACGTTGGAAAGAGCAGATAGACTTCTCTGTTGTGATGAAGTGCATCAAAGAGAACCTACAGGCATATTGGAACAAAGAAACATTAGGATGATAGCGAAATGGCACATTTGATTTTGGATGGTGCCAAAGAACACTATATTCTTGATATAGAGCATAGTGACAAGGCAATTGAGATTATTGAAACTCTTTTGCCTGCGATACCTTACCCTAAGAAGAAAAAGAAGCGAGACTGAAGGCAGAGAGTGTTTTGTGTACTCTCTGCCTTTTCTTCGGACTGCTTACAACGATTCGATGCTATCACGATAACTTCTCAACTGTTCTTCGCTCAATTCCGCCTTCGCATCTCTCAGTTCTTGCAGCAACGAAACTCTGTCATGAGGCAAGGATCCGGTAAATGGTACAGGATTGCTAACCGTTCGCCCCAGAATATGCGTCTGGATATGCAGATGCTCTATGAGTGTTATCATTTCATCGAAACGCTCATGCTCTGTTGCCTCCTCAAACTTACCTTCTTGAATTTCTTGGTAGAGTTGGCTTTCTGGAAACAATGTTAGCGAGAGGAAACCTATGCTTACTGGGTGAAGCTGGTTGAAAACTCCTGCCGAACGCAGAGCGTTTCTTTCACCATTTCCATGACCACCTAATCCGACGAGATAGAAGAAGTGATAATGTATATCTGCTTTTTCAAGTTTACGGCATTGTTCAACGATGTCTTCGGACATATACCCTTTGTTGACCCTTTTTAGAGTTTCACTGTCGCCACTCTCTACGCCAATGGTAAGATAATCGAAACCTAAGTGGTGGAGCTGTTGCAGTTCCTCTACCGTCTTGTTGCGAATATCCGTGATTCGAGAGAAACAACCGATGGTGGGGTGTCCTTCGCCTACGTATTTTCTGATGAGCAATGCAATGTCAGTCAGGCGGTTCGTGGTGAGCACAAAAGGATTGGCACCAGTAAGAAATATACTGTGAACTCTTGGTTGGAAAGCATGGACTACTTTTAAGTCTTCCTCTATTTCCGACATCGGAGACATTCGGAATTTCTGCTTGCCATAGAGCGTGCAGAACTTGCAGTGATGCCAAGTACAGCCAGCTGTGACCTGCAAGAGTTGTGAAGTGGCTTCATAAGGAGGTCGCCACACCGGACCGTCAAAATGTAATGTGGGTTGCATACTATTTCCTTTCTTTTTTACGTTATTAGATGGTATCATCAAAATTGATGGTGCAAAGGTAAGGAGATGCCGATAAAAGAAATTATCGTATAGGCTTTATGCCCCTAACCAAAAGGTAAGTATTGAAGATTATGAAGAAGAAACTCAATTATGATTATTGCCAAGCCGCTCCTGTTTTGGAATGGATGAGTCAGAAGTGGGCATTGGTCGTGATGCTCCGTATAGAGGAATACGAAAAGGAAAGCATCCGTTTCAGCGAACTTTTCCGAACTATCCCCCAGGTTTCTGAAAAAGTACTTGCGTCAACGCTTGATTATCTACTGCAAGAAGGACTTGTTACAAGAGAGAGATTTGAAGAAGTTCCTCCAAGGGTGGAATATTCTCTCACACCAATAGCCAAGGACTTCTTGCGAGAAATCAGCTACGTCATAGAATGGGGACAGTTACATTTTGAGCAGATAGTGAAGGGCAGAAAATAGTTATATACATTTATATTCTTTAACTAAACTTTGTGCAGTCATCAATCCTTTGAAGTATCTATATCAAAATAGATAGTACGAAACAATTCGCTCATGGCTTCAAATATAACAACATTAGTAGAAAAAGCAAAACAAGGTGACGCTGACGCTTTCAGCACATTATACCAAATGTATTATCCTAAGATGAAAGGGATATGCATCAATATTCTTAGAGAGAACAAGGCTGTCGTTGACGACCTTGTCCAAGATGCTTTTATACTTGCGTTTGTTTCATTAAAAGACTTGAAGAATACTCATAGGTTTAGTCAATGGCTTACAAGTATCACCACTAACCTTGTATTGAAATATCAGGAGCAAGGTAAGAGATACGATTTCATTTCCTTGTCTGATGTAGAGGAAGAATTTAGTTTCGTATTGGAAGATGGCAACACTTCCAAGGAATCAATTCCGTATGAGGAAATTATGTCTGCAATAGACAGTTTGCCTGAAGGGTATAAGAAAATATTCAACATGTCTGTTTTGGATGGCTTGTCCCATCAAGAAATCAGCGAATTACTTGATATTGCTCCACATAGTTCTTCCTCGCAATTGTCAAGGGCAAAGGCAATGTTGCGAAACATATTGTCCCCAAGAGCTATGCTTATCATCGTATTGGCGTTGATAGTCATCCCTGTATATAGGTATTTTACAGCAAAGAAGAAACTCGTTTCTGAAAATGATGTAAATATAGTTCGAACTCGAAAACCTAATGAAGGCATTATACCTATACAAAAGAAGCCTAATGTTTCTGTTAGTAGAATACAAAACGCTATTTTGTGCTCTAATTATCGAAGTGTTCAACAGGGAAAGAACACTTCGATAACTGTTGGTGATTCGATTAAGGCAAGTCAAAATGTAATAGTCGAAATATCCGATTCTTTGCAGGATAAGCAACATATTTTGGCTGATAACAAGCGAGATAGTATCATCACAAAAGATACTGTCTATACACCTATTCCAAACGAGGAAAGATGGATTGCGGATGATACAAGGACGTACAAGAAAAGTAAATGGCAGTTGCTTGCAGCAGGTTCTTTGGGTACTACTCTTGCGCAAAATGTTTATAAGATTATAACAAGTAGCGGTGATGATATTACGAGTGAACAACCTTCAAAAAAGAGTTTTACTACATGGGAAGAGTATTCTGAATATCTACATCGCTTAACTCCAACTGACCCAACGGCGGAAAATATTGCAATGATGGATATTGCCGATAACAACAATGGCAAAATTGAAGAGGCAGAACATCATGACAAACCTATAATATTAGGATTGGCTGTGAACAAGAACATAGGAAAGCATTGGAGTTTAGAAACAGGACTCCAATACTCTTACCTGAAGTCATATTTTACTTTGGGTACTGGCAATTACCGTGTTGACAAGGAACAAAAATTGCATTACATCGGTATCCCTGTCAAGCTCTCGTACCAATTCATGGCGTACAAGAGACTGTCTGCTTATGGTTCTGCAGGAGCAAGCATTCATATACCATTGTCTGGAAAGACATATGCAGACTATGTAGTAGGAGGAAAGTCTGGCTATACAACGGATTGGAAGACAACACCTTCTATACAGTGGACTGTAAACACTAATATCGGAATACAATATCAATTTGCACCAAAGTTGACATTGTTTGTTGAGCCAACGCTGAATTGGTACATTCCGAATGGAAGCGAAGTCAAGAATACTTGGACAGAACGTCCATTTACATTGACTGTGCCTTTCGGTATTAGGCTCTCTTGGTAAGAAAGTCTCAAATTGCATGCAGTCTTTATGAATGATCTGTATCTATATATACAGAAAAGTCAAAAAATAAGATACATGCAAAAAAGACATACAGACAGGAAGATGTATTTCCGTGACTTGGAGATAACATCTAAGGAGTTTTACATCAGCTACTTGTCAGATTTTACGGAACTGACATCAAAGAGTAGAATCTTGGAGGTAGGCTGTGGTGAAGGAGGAAACTTAGTTCCCTTTGCACAGTTGGGCTGCAAAGTGACAGGTATAGATATTGCCGAATGCAGAATTAAAGAAGCCAAAGCATACTTTTCTGAAATCAGCAATCATGCCACATTTGTGTGCAGTGATTTCATGCAATATCCTGTTCCATGTAATGAAGAGGATAAATATGACGTAATACTATTACATGATGTGATAGAACATGTTCCGACAAAAGAGCCATTTCTTGCACACCTAAGAAAGTTTATGAAAACAAAAGGCGTGCTGTTTGTAGGATTCCCCGCATGGCAAATGCCTTTTGGAGGACATCAACATATTTGCAGAAGCAAACTTTGCTCACATCTGCCATTTATTCACTTGCTGCCAACCCCTTTATATCGGTTGTTGCTAAAAACATGCAATGAAGAGAAAGGAACTATGAATGAACTTATGAGCATAAAAGAATGCCGAACAAGTATAGAGTTGTTTGAAAGACTCATACACCAATGCGGCTTCTCGGTAACAGACCAAAAACTTTGGTTCATCAATCCTCATTACAAGCAGAAGTTCCACCTTACCCCACGACTCTTGCCACATTGGGTCTGGAAGATGAAGTATATCAGAAATTTCTTCACCACTTCATGCTGGTATATATTGACCATAAGCCATAAATAGAACTTACGTTCTTTAGGCAACCATTAAATCTATGAAACATTAAATAAGATATACTTAACCATTTCGGAAAAGCAGACTCCAAAAATCAGTATTGGAATCTGCTTTTCTACTTATATATAAATGTAGGAAAACAGTATGATAGGCTACATTTCTATTGGTTCTTATAGAATAAAAGGGGATGATTGGCAATCACATCCTTTAAGGGAAGTCGTTTCAACCGTACCCCTTTATGAATTTCGTCCTATAACTCCTATTCACCACATTATGGGGTCAGTTAAAAGCGCCCCTTCCAACCCTTATTTCGTGATTCCTGATGTGATTGAAAGTTAAATACGTTAAATCTTACGCTTTTCGTATCTAATCAGAATCCATACGGTCACTTTTCTACCGTTTAGAGCGTATAACACTGATAATCAACTAATAATAAATTCACTCTTTATATTTTCATTTATAGCAATATTTTCATTATTTAAAATTTCATTTCCTTTTATTTTAGAAGACATACTAACTCCTATAGTTATTCCTGTATATATAGCTATATGTTCTACAAAATATCTTTTGTAGATAAAAGAGAAGTCTATTTCTTTTTGTCGATAATTTAAATCACTGTATAGTGGATGATGGAAATTTCCTCCTTTTTCTATATAGGATAAATTTGTAATCAATGCATTTTCTTTTTTCTTGTATTCAACATCTGAACCGAACGTAAAAGACATTAAGTTATTGCTATTTAGAATTAAATTATTATCTAATTCTAAATTCATATTTCGGAACGTGGAAAAGGATATTCCTATTTTCGGGGTTATAGAAACCTGCGCAAAAGAGGAATATTCTAATATAAAAAGAAAAAATGTAGATAAAAATAATCTTAATGATCCCATTGATATTTCAAAACTGCCTTGTTTGGGTTGTATGGATACCATTGATTGTATTCTCGTCCTATAGCATCGTATCTTACATATATGAAAGATGTCGTTAATGTAATTTCTCCAGTAAGTGGATCTTCCGCAACTGTAGTTGCTCTTGTTAGTTTTTTTGAAGTGTAACCAATGGAGGGAATATAATACCCACATTCATTGTCTATGACACTACGATATCTTCCTGTTGATGGATAAGGAAGTTTACCTACAACATTATAAATATCACAAAAATAAACTCCAGTGACTCCAGTAATACTTTGGTGCAGTAACACCTTCTGCTTAAACACCATGGCAGATCTATTAGTGCTTCCTGTGTATGTGATAATATCAGAATTTGAAATTGCTCTTGTTCTTATCTGGTTGGAAGTAATTTTTCCACCATTTTTAGCTTCAATTGCTGTTTGTTGATTATTAGATGATGATATAGCACTGCTATTAGAGGCAAAATCTTCTGTATCATCTGAAGTACAACTTGCAGATAATAAGATAAATCCAATCAAAAATAACTTTGTTAATAACGAGTTGACTTTCATTTGTTTTTGTTTTTTAATTTATTGGGAACAAATATAATAAATATTAGTTAGACAATATATTTTTTTAAAAAGATTAACATATTAATAGTGATACTGGTGGACTGTATCTAACAATGTTATATCACTCTTATGGATAAAACACCACTCGTTGATCTCTTCGAAAGGACTGATTTCAATTAATTCAAAGAGCGATTAGTTCACTTTAACGGGACAGTAGTGTTGTTGTTCATAAATGAAGAATTTAATGATCAAATTTAACTGGTAATGATTACCATTTATTACTCATATTACTCGTATTACTAATATTTACCGTCCTCGCTTTCGCTTATGTGTCGCAGGACGCATCATAGCAGCCGATTGAGCAATGCAGCGCCGCCACCAATGTTCATCATCTTCATCCTTGTCACGTCCCCAACCAGTACCAGGTGAGCTGCCTCCGCCACAAGATTGGGCATAAGTAGTTGCCTCACGGATATAGCCGAGAACCAGGAGCATAGCACAGTTGATTATGTTGTCGGTGTTTGTTGTAAGGTCATTATATCCCGAGTCGTCAAGGATTTCTTGTTGGCGGTCTGATAAAGAAGGGATAAGTGGCTCTATGGAATTTGTCAGCATCTTGTTGTAAGTCCAAAGAATGTTTTTCTGAATTGCCGTAGCTTTCAAATCATTGTCCTCACCAAGACTTTTAAGCATTTCACGATGTTCTTCCCTCATTTCCGCAAGTCTGGCTTTCGCTTCGTTGATAGTATCATTGGCATCGTCAAGCATCTTGTATCTTGCTGCCAACTTCTCGTCTATACCTTCCATCTCCTTGCGTAACAGAGCAATCTTGTTAGCCAATTCGTCATTGTCAGCACCGGATTGACCAAGCTGCTGGGCTATTTAGTCAATCTGCGTTTGTATATCATCTTTTCGGGCTTGCAGATTGGCTATCATGGTAGAGATACCTTTCAGTTTGATTTCTGCACGGTGAATTTGCTTCAACAAGTCTTTCCTCGTAGACTGGAGATTACATACTTCTGACACAAGTTCACGTTTGTATTCCTCTGTGGAACGATGCCTTGCCCTTGTTTCCTCCATATTGCTACCACGTTCCAATCCCCATTTCTCACTTACAGCCTCCTGCAATTCACTATGAAGCTTGGTCATATTAGCAGACTCTGCTTCTCTGCCATCACCAAATACACTTTTCCATGAAATGCGATTCTTCACTGGATCTACTGGTACCAACGTACAATGACAATGTGGATTTTTCTCGTCAAGGTGGACATAGAAGCTGATGATGTTGTCCTCGCCAAATCGCTTTGCCATGAATGAGTATACATCTTTTGCCCATTCTTCTATGTCTTTGCAGCGGACTATTGAAGAGTTATCAGCACCCTTTGTCAAGTCCACTGTTTGGTCGCCAAAAGCAAGCTCGTGCATGCGTTCACGATTGCCTCCAAAGATAAACTGGGCAACAGTCCGTCTTTTCATCACAGCGTTGGGACGTGCGTTTGGGTCTTTGATACCCCTTGCAGCCAAGTTCTCCGCCATCTTTTCCGCTATTGTCTTTGAGGTGTCTATCGGTTGAATGATGCCCCCTTTACAACCTCAAAATTAAGTTTAGCACGTGTCGGATCATAGTTGGAAAGGCTGTCTTTGGCTTTCTTCTCCCAATGCTGTTTTGTCCAGTTTCGTTGTTGTTCGTCACTCTCCTGCACACTCACTCCACTGGTTGTAGAGCGCATATCCATGACCTGTTTTCTTCCTGCCATATTCTTTGTTTTTAAGTTTCAAGTACCATTACCCTGCCAGAGCTTGCTCCACGAAGGCACACAGCCGAGGAACTCCCTTTGGAGTGGCAGCCTAATACGGTTTTTTCAAAACCGGTAATTAGGCTTACCGATTTGAAAAATCGTTGCTTAACGAGTCGTTGGCGCAAGCCATTTTTGAATTGCAGCAAGCAAGCTCGCAGAGATTTAGAAGAATGCATTTGATTGTTGCATCGCAATCGTTATGAGGTGAAACGATAGGGAAAGTGAAGGTCATAAGACAAGCTGCTTGTGAGATGTTTTACCGATGTAAAAGGTATAAACATTTCCTTGCCGTTTAGAAGTTATGACAGACAAGGCTGTAAGTTCTTCGATGAAGGATTGAACGGCATGACGCTCCCAATTCCAATCTTCCGCAAGGCGTTTGTAAGAAGCAGAATAAGGTGCCGAGTTTACGATAACACCATCAGCATCTCTAACGGCAACACCTTTTGTATATGTTCCATCATCCAGACGAAGGCATCGTATCGTGTAAGACGATGATTGCCTTTTGATCTCAGGCAGTCTATCAAATCAGCACCAAGAGCAAGCCAATTGAGCGAATGGGTATTCTTTTCCATAAATGCAGTTTTTAAGAATGAGGCAACATTTTCATTTGTTCTGTATTGGTAGGTTCCCCATGAGCTTTTTGAGTTTTACCTTTACGATGTTTTACTTTGGAAGGGAAACAACAAGCAGCTTCAAGAATAAACGCTAAGGTTACTGCCACCGAAAGCAGATGTGGAATAAACGAAAGTACAATGGTAGTGAAGGCAAGAACCATAACAATCAAGCGTGACTTTCTTATTGTCTGAAGCAGTATCATGTTCTTCTTAGAAGCAAGCGAGATGAATACATAGATTGATGAAAGCATGATGCCTTTCTCCAATGGAAACAAAGCGTAATACACCAGGTGAAACAAAATAAGTGCAAGACACAGCAATCGTGCCGTGAACAACCTGAAGTTTTCTGAGTAAGCCATACCGAGCCATGCTCTTCTGAATTTTCTGTTAGTGTATAGCCTTGCTGGAAACAAGAACAAAAACAGAGAAAATGCTAAGAATATTGCAATCTTTAAGTACGTCATTTTTATTTGAATAATATGAGTAATACCGTATTACTTGGAAATATCTAAACGTCATCACCAACGTACAGATAGAATGGAGAATTTGAAATTTTAAGCTTCAGAGACTTGAACGATGCTCTGCGAATAATCAGTTCAACATCGTGTAATGTAGGTTCACATTTTGCAATGCGTTCTGCAAAAGCACCGTCTCTTCTGCATATTTTCTTTATGATTTTGGCTATGTCATACTCATATATGTTCCAGACCGTTCTGGATATATGGTACTTTACTTTGCCAGATAACATGATGCGAAGAACAAGACATGATGATTTCACAAGTTTTCCGTTCTCGTGCATCATATAGTCATGCCTTGCTTCAGGAACAACAGCACGATATACCTTGCTGTTGGCATTGATAATGTCGGCTATCTTATATAGTAGTTCAGCCATCATAGTTCATTTTGCAGAATACAGAAAGGAGTTTAGCTGCTGTCATGGCTTCAATAAAGTCAAAAGATGCCTCGTGTGAAAGAAGATCACTTTCAAGCTCGTCCTCCCAAACATCAATAGAATCGTATATGGTTACAGAGATTCCATCAATAAAGCCGTTAGGCTGTGACACCATATTGACCTTGTACATACTTTGACCTAATTTAGGACTGGCAAAGAAACAACAATGATGTATGTTGGAAGCTGTTTTACTTGTACCATGATACAGTAAAAGTAAGTCCATATCATCGTCAAGCATATCCATGACACACCCAATGGGAAACTTTTCTTCAAGAGAAAAATAAAGTATTGCGGAGTCTTCGGTTATGTCAGGTTCCGCACATTTCTTACTGTCAATGAGCCTTGGCAACATGAGCGGTGCCAAAGCCATAAACTTGTTCACTTCTTTTGTTATCATACTTAGTAGGAGTTAAAATGATGAGACGTATATTTTTAGTAGTTGCTGTGGCAACAGATAGTTCAATGCCTTTAAGTTGATGTCAAACGTCTCAGCAAACTTTCTTGATTTGGGAAGTTGAGAGATGACATAGTTGAACTTCTTTCGTTCCTGCTTGGTCATTGTGGCAAGAGAAAATTGGTCAATGCTGATGAAAGGCTGTATTATCATCCAAAGATAGGTGTTGCCTTGTGCCTTGTTTTTCATTTCAAGGCGGTTAATATTCTCCACACATTCTGCAGAGTTCTGTAACAATCGCCTCACAGTGCGCATAGACATGTAAACGACTACATCTTTTGATGATATTTTCCCGTCCTTTGCTGCCAGAAATATATTTCGGCAGATGGTTTCCGTGTCTTTTGTGATGTCGGACAGAGGTTCGTTGTCCATTTCATATAGGTGTGCAAGAAAAGAACGGAACAAGAAATCTTCTTGGCTCATGAATTTAAGCAGCTCACTCTTGTTGCTTATTCCCGACCTCTTTGTCTCGTTAAGGAAAAATCTGTAACGCTTTAAGATAGAATTTTTATCACATACACTTATTCTTGTACTGTCCATAACGTTAAAGAACGGTTCTGCATCGTGAACTGCTTCAAGAAGTTCCTTGTCCTCCTTGTAGGAACACGTCATATCTTTTATTGTAAGAACATCCCCATAGCCATATTTCCATGTTTCAGTAAGGCGGAGCATCTCTGTTCTTATTGAGTCATTGATAAGAAAAAAGTCGTTTGCTTCATTGTGATGCTTGTTGAAAACAGAATCCTTGACAAGAAACTTATAAACAGTATCGCTTATCTCATGCCAATCGCATAAGGTCTGACCGAAATCTTTTGTATTGGTATGGCTGATAGAGCGAACCTTCCGTAAATATTTGTGATACTCACTTATGGCTTCTTGACGTGTTCGAAAGTCATATTTTCCTCCACCAGAACATGATGAGCAACTTGAAAAAATAAGTAATATAAATAATATCGATAATATGGATGATACGATATTACTTAATGATTGAAGACGATGGTTTATACACACGTTTTCTCTGCGGATTTGTGGCGGAATAAAGTCTTTTTTCATATGATGTTGATATTTACACTTGTTTTAAAGACAAAGTTATGGAGTAAAGTACAAAACAAATAATTTTATGCTCAATATTTTAAGCGTTGGTTCTATTCTTTTTAAAAATAGAACCAATAAACAGAGAATATGCCTTAAAGTTGAGTAATATTGCAAAAATGTTCGAATATATTATAAAACATGGTAGTTTATAGCTATCTTTGTAAGCAGTATTATTTGGCAATATGAAAAATATGAACTATATCGGTTATATAAATGAAGCTCAATTTATTGAGCATGCATCAGAAATTGTTAATTTGATGAGAGGTCATGGATGTGTTAATATCCATATCGAGCAACCTAAAGACAAAAAACGCATTGAATGGTGTAAGTTCATTGACAGTCTTTCAAATGGAGACAGTGCAGTGTTTGCCTCATTTGATAATGTGTTTCATAATTTCCATGATATGATGTTCTTTATCAAGTATTGCTCGAAAATGAATATACGTATCATTTCTCTTTCTGACGGATTGGACACCCACGATAAACTTTTTCCTAAGACAAGAACTTCTGATACCTTGAAATTGATATGCAAGGTATTCAGCAAAAGAGATAAGACCTCGCATGATGATTTGGAAGCAGAATTGTATTCCTATGGCTTTGAGGATAGAAAGCTAAAGCGGTATAAGCTGGTTATTAACATGTATAAAGCCGGCTATAGCGTGAAGGAAATCATGGAGAGGACTGGCTACCGGGGGAAAAGCAATATATATAGGATATTGCATCAATACAATATTCAGATGGAATATCCTTCCATGTCAAGAGCCGTCAATAAGGTTTGTGAAAAATCCATTTGACAATAATCCCTTCCCTCATGTTATTGAACCCTTAGTGTAAAAAACGGTTGTACGACGGTTTCGTACAATGACAAGGGTGGGTGTAAAACAGTCAGCAGCTACAGTGTGACATTAGAATTGTGTTGGCAATCAAAAAAGCAGCAATATGAAGGTCGGTTCATATCGATCTTCGCTTGATGCTCTGCCGATTGACAAATCAATTCGTCTCACGTTCTGCGGAACAATGCACCTCTCTTGACTGTTTGCAGACGAGAATGGTGCTTTGTTCATCAAGCAGAATAGCTGCCGTCTGTTTTACAGGGTGGGTAGGTCTTCAAGTCCCATTTTATTTGATAACTTGAAGAAACTTCAAATAATGGGTGGGGAACATTGAAGTGTTGCAAGTGGCAAGACCAAATAATCAACAAAGTGAGTAGATGCCCTATACACAAGTCTTCGAAGCGTCAGCCTTGATAGATTGTGTATAGGGCATCTACTTTCTTTGTATTTGGTCCTTGACAAACAGTCATGGCAGCCTAATAGCAACTTGTTGCCATCGGGCTGTGGTGTCTGTTTGGCAACCATCTTTGTAACACTTCGCTGTGGTGTGGGAAACTTAAAAGGATAAAATGTAGCGTAGAGACGCTGTGAATACAAGTTGTATCTTCGCATAACATATTGAGATTCAAGAAATTGATAGAAATGTAATACCTAGAGATACACCGCTACAAGAAAAAAAGGCCATTTTATTTGCACACAGCAATCATCTATTGCCCTGTGAAGGCAATAAACGATTGCATAAATAGTGGTTTGAGGTTTTTTAATCATCTTCACCATAAGTAAGATTACCTTCAAAATTGAGAGTTACTTGTTGAACGCCATGCTTCTGTATGTACTTATTGGTAGTGGAAATATCGCTATGCCGAGCTTGATCTCTGGCGACGACCACACCTTGTGCGTTTGCCAAGTCTCTTATGCCAGAGTCTTTTAGACTGTAGAACTGATAGCAATCATCCCAATTAAGGGCTTTTCGCATAGCCTTCCATCTAATATTAAACTGATATGCCCCGTATTTTTCCTTGCTGGGCTTAAATTTTGAGCCAAATAGGTAGAAGTCATTGGGATAGTTGAATATGCCCAAGTCCAACATTAGCTTAATGACAATTTTATTCAAGCCGACTTCAGCATCTTTGTGATTCTTGCTGAATTCTTTTGATACAAAGACGGATTGTCTTTTGATGGAGATGTCACCAATTTTTAGATTGCTCATTTCTCCTGGTCTAATGAGCGTGTAATACTGCATCAAGCAAGCGAGATAAAAAGGTTTGTCTACCTTATTTAGATGTGTTGCCATTTGCTTTAGCATTTGGGGTGACAAATCTTTGCGGAATTTTTCATGTTCAGGCATCACTCTTATATGTTCAACAGGGTTTGTCTTAATGTGCTTTCGCGCTATCAAAAACTCTGCCAAGCTATAAAGCCAACCACGATAGTTATTCCTTGTTCGTGGAGAACTCTCGCGATCAAGGAAAATCCAATCAATAAAGTCTGTACAAAACGTGACATCAAACTGGTAAGCGTATTTTATAGGATTTGTTTGGACTGCTATGAAATCCTTTAATATGTTCACTTTTGAGGAATAGCTTTGGCGTGTACGTTTTCTGTCCATGCGGTCAACATATTCAGAATAACGTTCCAGGCAATTTTCAAAGAGAACAAATCCACGGCTTTCGTCATTAGTCAGCCAAGGGTTCCAGCCCTGACAAAGCTGCTTTGTCAAAACTTCCATTATTTCAGCAGCTCTGTGTTTTTTCGCAGAGATACTGAGATTGTCTGTGATATAATATCGCTTGCGTCTCATTAGACCACGTGCCGGGTCGTAAGCTGAGAAGTCAACGAACCAACGCACTCCTTTGTGTAAAGTGGGAGGAGTGTAGCCCACAATGTCTGAACTTTTACCTGTACAAAATTTTGAGCACATTTTTTTAACATCTTTTAGAGCCATCATTTAGCTGGATTAAAGATGTTGGTCTTACTACTTGAAATTTTTTGGCGCAGATTTGTCGCACCCTAAAACGGAAAATCGGCGTAACTTGTTGATTGTCAACTTGTTACACCGATTTTAGTTGCGGAGGCAGGACTCGAACATGCGACCTCCAGGTTATGAGCCTGGCGAGCTACCAACTGCTCCACTCCGCGATATTAACCATCGCAATCAGATTAACAATAGAAGTATTTCTGAATTGCGAGTGCAAAGGTATGACTTTTTATTGAAACCTCCAAATGTTTTTGCGATTATTTTTCGAAAATGATGCAGGAAAGGCTAAAAAACAATACTGAAAGGCTATAAAGCGATGGCTGAAAAGCTAAAAAGCGATGCAGGAAAGGCTAAAAAGCGATGGCTGAAAGCCTTGAAAATTATATTTCAAGAATCTTCTTGTGGCGCAGTTCGTTCAGTTGATGCAGCAGTTTTAGGCGTTCTTCGGTGAGCAGTCCTGCCTTGAAGAGCTTTTTGTTATACTTCCACCAGTTGAGCAATGCGCGGTTTTCTGTACGTTTCTTGTCTGGGAGTTGGTGATGCTCCTCAAGATAAATACGGAGTTCATTGTAATGAGCTAACCATTTTACATCGTGTTTCGTTCTCATAATAATCAGTGTTTGATGTCAAAACTCAGAGATTGGAAGTTTAGACAGGTTTAGTTTTTTATTTAATAATGTGAAAGACTGACTGAAACAGTCAAGGTGCAAACAAAGAATTAATGGTTGTAAAAGTACAAAAAAGGTGTGAATAATGCAAAACAATTACACAAAAATAATCGTGATGTAAGTAATTTCGAGTAACTTTGCATAGAATTGGTGGGGTAAAACTGCACTATGCCAATTAAAAGCACAAGAAACTTGCAATAATTCGATAAACCACAATGACAAATCAATATAAAGACAAACCATACAACGACTACGGACAGTGGATACGCCAGCGTTTTCCGTTCCGTGTGCAGAAGATCTCGGTTGACGCCGGCTTCTCCTGCCCGAACAGAGATGGCACGATATCGCACGGCGGCTGCATTTTCTGCGACAACCGCACGTTCAATCCGTCGTACTGCCAGCCGTCGAAGTCGATTGCACAGCAAATGGAGGAGGGGAAAGCGTTCTTCCGTCGCAAGTATCCCGACATGAAATACCTTGCTTATTTCCAGGCGTACAGCAACACCTACGCACCTCTCGACGTGCTGAAGCGCTGCTACGAGGAGGCTTTGGCTGTTGAGGATGTCGTGGGACTGGTGATAGGCACGCGTCTCGACTGTGTCAGCCCTGAACTGCTCGACTATCTGGAGGAGCTGAATCGCCACACGTTCCTCATCGTGGAGTACGGCATAGAGTCGGTGAACGACGACACGCTGCGCCATATCAACCGTGGGCACGACTTCGAGTGCAGTCGTAGAGCCATTGAGCAGACGCACGACCGTGGCATACTTACCGGCGGACATATCATTCTCGGACTGCCCGGCGAGGACCGTGAGGAGAACATACGCCAAGCCTTGATAGTGTCTGATCTGAAGCTCGACATACTGAAGATACACCAGTTGCAGATTATCCGCGGCACGCAACTTGCCGACGAATACACGCAGCGGCCCTTCAAACTCTTCACGCCCGACGAGTATATCGACACCTGCATAGCCTACCTCGAGCGTCTGCGCAGCGACATCATCGTGGAGCGCTTCGTGAGCCAGTCGCCCGCCGACATGCTTATAGCGCCGAAGTGGGGGATAAAGAACCACGAGTTCACTAACCGCCTCGTGAACAGAATGAAAGAACTCGACACGTGGCAGGGAGCTTTTAAAAGTAAAAGAGTAAAAAAGTAAAAAAGTAAAAGAGTAAAAAGGTATTGTCACCATCTCACCACAACACCACCTCACCACCACACCATGACACCATTACATATAGCCATCATCGGCGGCGGCGCAGCCGGATACTTCTGTGCAATAGAAGCGCAGCGCAACTATCCCGATGCCGACATCACCATCTTCGAGAAGAACCAGAAGATGCTTGCAAAGGTAGCCATCACGGGCGGCGGACGCTGCAATCTCACCAATTCGTTCGAGCAGATAAGCGACCCCAAGCACGCCTATCCGCGCGGCGACAAACTCATGAAGCGACTTTTCAAGCGCTTCAACCACCACGACGCCTACGCATGGTTTGAGCGCGAAGGCGTGCCACTCACCACCCAGGACGACGAGTGCGTGTTCCCCGTCTCGCAGGACGCTATGAGCATCGTCAACTGTCTCACCTCGCTCGCCTCGCGCCTCGGCGTTAAGCAGCGCAACGGATACCAGTTGAATGATGTTCTGCAGAACATAGACGGCACGTTCCACCTCGTGTTCGCTGGCGGCAAGGAAGCCGACTTCGACCGCGTCGTAATAGCCACGGGCGGAGCACCGAAGGGCGAAGGCCTCGACATACACGCACGCTTAGGCCACGAGATAGCTACGCCCGTGCCGTCGCTTTTCACGTTCAACATTGCCGACCGCGACTTCCTTGCGCTCATGGGCACCGTTGTAGAGGACACCATCGCCTCGCTGCCAGGCACGAAGCTGCGCGCAGAAGGTCCGCTGCTCGTCACCCACTGGGGCATGAGCGGACCGGCTGCGCTGAAGCTCTCTGCCCACGCCGCACGCTATCTGCAGGAGCGCAACTATCAAGCCGACGTAGCAATCAACTGGACCGGTGAGAGCCGACGTAGCGTCACCGAAGAGGAGGTAACAGCCATCGCCACACGCAACCCGCAGAAGCAACTCGCCACGATACGTCCGTTCGACCTGCCCTCGCGGCTCTGGCTCTACCTGCTTCTGAAGACGCAGAACGAGCCCACACGCAAGTGGGGCGAGCTGGGCAAGAAGAATCTCAACCGCATCGTTGAGACTCTCACAAACGACATCTACCGCATCACGGGCAAGGGCCGTTTCCGCGACGAGTTCGTAACGTGCGGCGGCGTGTCGCTCTCGTCGTTAGACATGCACACGCTGCAGAGCAAGCACTGTCCGGGACTCTACTTTGCAGGCGAAGTGACAGACGTAGACGCCATCACCGGCGGCTTCAATCTGCAGGCGGCATGGACTATGGGATATGTCGTAGGCCAACACATCGGCGAAGAAAGAAAAAATGCAGAGTAAAATATTTGTCGTTACAACATAAAATAAGTACATTTGCAACATTATATAATAATAAAAACGCATAATAATTAATACACACATGAGATCAATCCTGTCAACACTCGCATTCGCTGTCATCACCCTGACAGCCTGCGCACAGTCAACCCCCAGTACTGAGTACAGCATCAAGGGCACATGCCCCGAAGGCGTCAGTAAAGTATATGTAATGGACGTTAACGGCAGTCGCCCGGCGCCCATAGACAGCGCCACCGTGAAAGACGGCAAGTTCGCGCTGAAGGGCAACGCTGAGAAGGACGCTCTGCTCGGACTCACCGTCACCAAGCAAGACTACTGCGCCTTCATCAACGACGGCACACCCCTCGTAGCCGACCTTGCTAAGAAGCTGCTCACCGGTTCTGAGCAGAACACGAAGCTCAACGCCTACGACCGCGAGATAGACGCCATCAGCAACGAGGCTCAGGCGCTCTACGCCCAGTTTACGAAGGCACAGCAGAGCGGCATGAGCGAAGCCGAGTTGCAGAAGCTCGCCGACGAACTTGGTCCGAAGCTGAACGACATCTCTGAGCGCGCATCGCTCCGTTGCCTCGAGATTATCAAGGAGAACAAGGACAACCTCATCCCCGTAGCGTTCGTCGGCAACGTGATGTACTACGTAGAGTATCCCGAACTGAAGGAGATACTCAACGACAAGTACGCCTACACCAAGCATCCAGCGCTCGCCCCCGCACGCCAGTATCTCGCCATGCTCGCCAAGAAGGCAACCATCATCGGCAAGTCCTTCACCGACCTCACCGAGAACGATGTGAACGGCAATCCGCACAAGCTCTCAGAGTATTGCGGCAAGGGCAACTACGTGCTCATCGACTTCTGGGCTTCATGGTGCGGTCCGTGCCGTGCAGAGATGCCACACGTGAAGGCAGCCTACGAGAAGTACAAGTCGAAGGGCTTCAACGTCGTTGGCCTTTCGTTCGACAACAAGCTCGAGAACTGGAAGAAGGCAATCGCCGACATGCAGCTCGACTGGGTACACCTCTCCGACCTTAAGGGCTGGCAGAGCAAGGCAGGTCAGGTATACGGCATACGCGCCATACCAGCAAGCTACCTCGTCGACCCTACGGGCAAGATCATCGCAGCCGACCTCAGAGGCGAACAGCTTGAGGCTAAGCTGAAGGAGATTTACGGAGAGTAAGAAAAGAATAGTGAACAAACAGAAACACCCCTCACATCACAATAGGTTTTTATGGATAACAGCAAACAGGCTACTCTTGAGTTGGGCACAAAGCCCGTGGGCAAGCTGCTGATGCAGTACGCTCTGCCCGCCATCGCTGCCATGACGGCAGCGTCGCTCTACAACATGACAGACAGTATATTCATCGGACAAGGCAGCGGTGCGCTCGCCATCAGCGGCCTTGCCGTTACATTTCCCCTGCAGAACCTCGCGGCGGCGTTCGGAGCCGGTGTGGGCGTGGGTGCCTCTACGTGCATATCGGTGAAGCTGGGACAGAAAGACTACACCACAGCCGAGCGTGTGTTCGGCAATGCGTTCACGCTTAACGTCATCATCGGCGTTGCGTTCAGCATAATATCGCTCATCTTCCTCGACCCTATCTTGCGCTTCTTCGGCGCCAGCGACGCCACGTTGCCCTACGCACGCGAGTATATGGTCATCACACTCGCCGGCAACGCCATCTCTCACATGTTCTTCGGACTGAACGCCATACTGCGTGCGGCGTCCAAGCCACGCTCCGCTATGATGGCGTCGATAATGACGGTGGTGCTCAACGCCATCCTCTCGCCGATATTCATCTGGCCGCTGCACATGGGTATAGGCGGAGCCGCCCTTGCCACAATCATTGCGCAAGCCACGGTGCTCTGCTGGCAGCTTAGGATATTCAGCAATCCGCAGTGCATTGTCCACTTCAAGCGCGGCATCTACCGTCCCGTGTCGCACATCATCAAGAACATCATAGCCATAGGCATATCACCGTTCGCCATGAACGCCTGCTCGTGCATCGTCATCATCTTCATCAACAAGGCGCTCACCTTCCACGGCGGCGATCTCGCTGTAGGAGCGTTCGGCATCACTAACAAGATAGCGTTCATCTTCATCATGATAAACATGGGCATGAACCAAGGCATGTTCCCTATTGCCGGCTACAACTACGGCGCACGCAACTACGACCGTCTGCTGCGCGTGCTGAAGTACACCATGACCGGCGCCGTACTCATCACCACCGTGGGCTGGATAATAGCCCAGTCGATGCCCTATGAGTGCGCACGTCTGTTCACTTCCGACCAGACGCTCATCAGCATCTCCGAGCGCGCCATCACCCTCACCATGATCACCTTCCCATTGGTAGGCGCACAGATGGCGAGTACGGGCTTCTTCCAGAGCATTGGCAAGGCGAAGATAAGCATGCTGCTCTCGCTCTCGCGCCAGCTTCTGTTCTTCCTGCCGGCGCTGCTCGTTCTGCCCAACTTCTACCAGACCGACGGCGTGTGGCTCGCGCAGCCTATCAGCGACGTCATCTCGTTCGTTGTGGCGATAGTGCTGCTCACGAAGTACATAAAGAAGTTCAAGACGGCGCAGCCCGACGAGTGTACCATTTAACCTAAAGCCACATTCATCAACTAAAGACATAAAGATATGAACAACAATAAACTGATAATCAGCGTCGGTCGCCAGCTTGGCAGCGGCGGCAGAACGATAGCGAAGATGCTCGCCGACGAGTTCGGCTGCAAGTTCTACGACCGCGAAGTGCTCGACTTGGCGGCTAAGGAGAGCGGCTTCAGCCCCGAGTTCTTCGAGAAGAACGACGAGCGCAAAGGCTTCCTCGACCAGATATTCCACATGCACGTGCCGTTCATCTCCGACTCGTCGTTCTACGACAACGGACTCTCGCAGGAGAATCTGTTCCGCATACAGAGCGACGCTATACGCAAGGCAGCCGACGAGTCGTCGTGCGTGTTCGTGGGCCGCTGCGCCGACTATGTGCTGCGCGACAACCCGAACATGGTGACGGTGTTCATAACCGCCGATCTCGCCGACCGCATCAGCAACGTCTGCAAGCGCCGCAACTGCTCTGCTGAGGAGGCGCGCAAGCTGATAGAGGACAAGGAGAGCACGCGCTCGTCCTACTACAACTACTACTCGGGTAAGACATGGGGCGCCAGCGCCAGCTACGACCTCTGCGTCAATGCGTCGCGCCTCGGAGCCGAAGGCACGAAGGAGTTCATTGCCGACTTTATAAGAAGGAGAATGAGAAGATGAAGAAGATAGGCATAATCAGCGACACCCACTCTTACTGGGACGACCGCTATCTGAAGTATTTTGAGCCGTGCGACGAGATATGGCATTGTGGCGACATCTGCTCTACGGTGCTTGCGGAGCGCCTGGCAGAGTTTCGTCCGCTGCGTGCCGTCTGCGGCAACTGCGACGGCGGCGACCTGCGCCTGATGTACCCCGAGGTGCTGCGCTTCAAGTGCGAGGAGGTGGAGGTGCTGATGAAGCACATCGGCGGCTATCCGGGCAAGTACGACCCGAGCATACGCCGACAGATTATGGAGCGCCCGCCGAAACTATTCATCAGCGGACACTCGCACATACTGAAGATAAAGAACGACCCGCAGCTCGGACTGCTGCATATCAACCCCGGAGCCGCCGGACTGCAGGGATGGCAGACCGAACGCACCCTCGTCCGACTCACCATCGACGGAGCAACAATGAAAGACTGCGAAGTGATTACGCTGGCTACGCCGGGAAGGCACAGCGCTTTATAATATAAGGTATAAATACAGAAAATCGCCCACAAGCTCAATCGAGTTTGTGGGCGATTTTTTTCAGGGGGTGCAGTTGTCTCAACTGCACCAATTAATATAATAGTGCATTCTACTTTGTTGGTGCAGTTGAGACAACTGCACCCCCTGATATTAGCTAACCTTGTTCAGCTTCTTGATAATAGAGAAGATGAAGAGGGCAGAGACGAGGCAGATGCCAGCGAGAACACCCCAGATAGTAATGAGGTTGAAGTTCTTGCCCCACATGATGCCCGGCACCATAACGAGCTGGTTGCCGATAGCTGTAGCGCCGAACCAGAGACCCATCATAAGACCTGCATACTTCGGAGGAGCCACCTTCGTTACGAACGAGATGCCGATCGGCGAGAGCAGAAGCTCTGCGAAGGTGAGGATGAGGTATGTAGAGATGAGGAGGTTTGCGCTTACGCGTGTGCCTTCAGTAGCCGGGTCGCCCTGTGTGAGTGGCAACTCAAGACCCATAGAGCCTACAGCCATCCATACGAAGCCGAGAGCTGCAACGAGCATACCCAGACCGATCTTCTCGGGCGATGTCGGCTCCTTGCCGATCTTGTTGAGCCAAGAGAAGAGAGCCACGCTCACCGGTGTCAGCGCTACAACGTAGCACGGGTTGAACTGCTGGAAGATAGGAGCCTCTACCGCTACAGCGCCCTCAAGGTTGTTGTACTTGTAGAAGAGGAATGCGATGGCTGCAACGATTACGCCGAACGAGATGCCCTTGCCCTTGCCGGTCTTGCTCTGAGCGAGACCGAAGCTGCCGTACACCACGAAGATGCAAGCCACGAGGTTCGTCACGTCGAACACCATCGACTGCAGACCCTCAGAAGTCTTCTGCGTGAAGTCGCGTGCGAAGAGTGTCAGCGTGTTGCCGTTCTGGTGGAATGCCATCCAGAAGAAGATAACCACGGCGAACACGAGGCAGAGGCACACGATGCGCTCCTTTGTCTCAGCCGGCGAAAGCTCGTTCACCTCCTTAGCCGGAGTCTTCTCGTCCTTCTTCTTTGTCTCAGAAGCCAGCACGTGCTTGTATGTGAAGCTGAAGATATAGTAGATGGCGATACTAACGATGAGCGATACGCAAGCCACGGCGAACGCGAAGTGGTAAGAGTCTTCCACAGATACGTGCATAGTATCCTGCGCCCACTTCATAATCTTGATGGCAGCGGTAGGAGCGAACATGGCGCCGATGTTGATAGCCATGTAGAAGAGCGAGAAGCCCGAGTCGCGGTTCTGCGAATACTTCGGCTCGTCGTACAGACGGCCTACCATAACCTGCAGGTTGCCCTTGAACAGACCGGTTCCGAGAGCGATGAGGATGAGCGAAGCGCCCATTGCAGCGATGGCAACGGTGTCCTTGCCAAGCGGCAGCGAGAGCACGAGGTAGCCGATGAACATGATGAAGATACCGGTGGTAACCATACGTCCAAAGCCAAACTTGTCGGCTGCGATACCGCCGATGATGGGGAGGAAGTAAACCATCATCAGGAAGGTTGAATAGATAGTACTTGCCAATCCGGTTTGGAAACCGAAGTTAGCCTGCAAATAGAGTAAGAACACAGCAAGCATGGTGTAGTAGCCGAAGCGCTCACCAGTGTTTGCCAAGGCTAATGCCCACAGACCTTTTGGTTGATTTTCAAACATAAATAATTGAGTTTTTATTGATTAAGTTATTATTTCATAGCATTGGTTTCACAACTTACAAATTTAAGAAGAATAATTCTATCAACCAAATGTATGTAACATTTTCGTAACAAAATATGGCAATTATTCAGTTGCGGCGGCTTTCTTGGGGCTGTTTGGAAGGCTTTCGGGCGATATGTAGCCGTCGTTGTTCGCCGGACGGCGTACGGAATCCGATCGGACGGCGAACGGAATCTGATCGGACGGCGAACGGAATCTGATCGGACGGCGGACGGAATCCGATTGGACGGCGAACGGAATCCGATTGGACGGCGGACGCGAACGGTGAGAAAAGTTGAAGAATCATAACAAATAGGGATTGCACAAACCAGACTTTCTACTTAACTTTGCATATCAAAACGGAAACACTTGTTTAGGGGGTGCAGTTGTCTCAACTGCACCAACAATGTAGAATGCACAATTATATTAATTGGTGCAGTTCTTGCTCTGGCAAGCGGCAAAGCCGAGCGGAGACAACTGCACCCCCTAACTGCACCCCCTAACTGCACCCCCTGCACATCACATCATAAAGACAGAACAATATGAACAAACGAAAACTCATACAACACCACAAATGGCTGGGACTTGTGCTCAGCTTCTTCCTGCTGATGTTCTGCGTCTCGGGCATCCTGCTCAACCACCGCCAGCTTATCAGCGACATCAACGTGCCGCGTACGCTGCTGCCCCAGCGCTACGAGTACAGCCAGTGGAACGGCGGACTGCTGCGCGGCACGATGCCCGTCGACTCACACATATTAATATATGGCGCGTCGGGCATCTTCCTTACCGATTCGACCGCTGCGCACATAGCCGACTTCAACGAAGGACTGCCCACTGGGGCTGACTATCGTCAGATACGCAACGTGGTTAGCGTGGGCAACTCGGCAAAACAGCTCTTCGCCGTGTCGCAGTTGGCGCTCTACCGCTTCGGAACGCACGGCAAGTGGCACACCGAAGCGCTGCCCTTAGCCGACTCCGACGAACTGCTTACCGATATCGCTGCCCACGGCGACACGCTCGTAGTGCTGAGTCGGTCGCATGCCTACATCGCCGTGTCGCCCTACACGCAGTTTCGCCGCATCGACCTGCCTGCGCCGCCCGACTATAAAGACCGCACTACGGCGTTCCGCACGGTGTGGCTGCTGCATAGCGGCGAGCTGTTTGGTTTCGCTGGGCGCCTTCTGGTCGATGCTGTTGCCGTGGTGCTCATCGTGCTTATCGTTACGGGCTTCGCCTTCTTCTGTCTGCGCAAGACGAAACGCCGCTGGCAGAGCAAGGGTAGCACGATGAAGTACACGCTGCGCTGGCACAATCTCGTGGGGCGCAAGACTATTGTCGCCACAATATTAATATGTGCTACGGGCTGGTGTCTGCGTCCGCCGGTGATGGTGGCGCTCGCCCTGACGAAGGTGCCGACGCTGCCGTTCACAACGCTGAAAAGTAAGAACCCGTGGCACGACAAACTACGCCTCGTGCGCTACGACAGTAGGGTAGGCGACTGGCTGCTGTCAGCCTCCGAGGGCTATTTCTCGTTGGGCAGCGACATCAGCAAGCCGCGTCCGACGCGCATCATGGACGCTCCGCCGCAGAACGTGATGGGGCTGAACGTGTGGCAGCAGCGCGAGGACGGCATGTGGCTCTGCGGTTCGTTCGGCGGAATGTGCGTCTGGAATCGCCGAACGGGTATGGCTACCGACTATTTCACTGGCCGACCGGTGTCGAAGAAGCCGGGTCCGCCGCTCGGCAATAAGGCGATAAGCGGCTACAGCTCCGACTTCCGTGTCTGCGCCGCCGGTCAGAAAGGTACGAATGGTACGGATACAAAAAAATCAGTCACAGAGATTGTGACTGATTACTATGATGGAACCACGAAGATTGTGCAGCCCGAAAGTCTGCGCCGCCTGCCCATGTCGCTGTGGAACGCGGCGCTCGAAGTGCACACCTGCAGAATATACATGCACAACACCGCAACATACATCTTCATCTTCTTCTTCGGAATAGCGGTTGTGTGGTGTTTGTGGACAGGATTGAAATTAAAGAAGTAACTTCAGGGGGGCACTTGTCTCCGCTCGGCTTTGCCGCTTGCCAGAGCAAGAAGTGCACCAACCAA
>OGWZ01001142.1_pt1 | contig 26153 bp, 21 predicted proteins | sample 1576141 | NCBI WGS metagenome assembly OGWZ01 (sample SAMEA3541512, study PRJEB24748) | human gut metagenome | biome: human gut; feature: human-associated habitat; material: faeces | place: China | collected 2012
AAATAATGTCTTCATATATTCAGGCATAAAAACTCCCTGTACTCTGTCTCATCACAGAATACAGGGAGTTATAATTTCCGAATTTCTCTCAGGCAACTTTACGAAGTGCCTCACAGGTTCTGTTATATTCTTTTTCTACTTCCACAAAAAGATCTTCATAGCCATCCATGCTTCCGGCACGGAGCAGTTCGGTCAGATCCTTACTTGACGGATACAGATTGTCAAATCCAAGATTCAGGCAGACACCTTTTAAGGTATGTGCCGCACGGAAAGCGGTTTCTACATCTTTTGAATCTAAAGCGTCTTTCAGATTCTGAAAACTCGGATCATCCAGAAATTTCAGTGCAAATTTCTGTACAAGTCTCTCATTTATCAGTCTGCTCAATACAGCATCAAAATCTAAGCCTAACTCTTCATAGCATTCTCTGATAGTCATAATCATTCTCCCTCTAAATATTTCTTTCGTATGTCACGCAGAATCTGGGTTTTGCCCCCCCCCTGAAAAATCGGCTGTTTCGTCATTTCCAAGATCAGAATATTCTTTTTGCATGTTTTTTGAAACTATATCCATAAAATCTTCTTTTGTATTCTCGAACTCTTTGAGTTCTTCTTTCTTTTCCCGTTTCTTAAGCGGATTGTCTTCCGGTGTGATATTCTTCACCTTACGCTTGATCTGCTCCTGAATATCAAGCAGACATTCCAGAAGGATTGGATTAAAGCTTCCGCATTCTCCGTTTACAATCATCTCGATTGCTTTTTCATGAGAATATGCTTTCTTGTAGACTCTTTCACTGACGAGTGCATCATATACGTCTGCCAGAGAAACTACCTGTGCAGAGATCGGGATCTCATCACCTTTCAGTCCATCCGGATAGCCCTTACCATCATATCGCTCATGATGCCATCTGCAGATCTGGTAAGCGACTTTCATCAGTTCTTCATCCTGATAACTTCCCATGTTTTCAAGAATTGATGCGCCAATAATCGTATGATTCTGCATGATCTTGAACTCTTCATCTGTCAGCCTGCCAGGCTTATTGAGGATCTTGTCATCAATACCGATCTTACCGATATCATGCAATGCCGAAGCTGTCGTGATCAGAAGACGTTCTGACCAGCTGAGATCATATTTATCTGTATGCTGTACCAGACTTTCAAGAAGCATTCCTGTAAATATATTGATATTTAAAACATGACTGCCACTCTCTCCATTACGGAACTCAACTATCTGACTCAGAATACCGACCATCATACGGTTATTCTTTTCTTTCTCATATACCTGATTGGTGATCAGTGCGATCAGTCGTCTTTGTTTCGCATAAAGCTTGATTGTATTATATACTCTCCGGTGTACAACACCTGCATCAAATGGACGGTTGATATAATCTGAAACACCCATTTCATAAGCTCTTCGAACAGTCTCTGTCGAATCTTCACTGGAAATCATAATAACCGGGATATCTTCCAGATAATGGTGACGATTCATATAATTCAGGACACCAAATCCATCCATGCCCGGCATAACAATATCCAGAAGCACAAGTGAAATACCTGTTTCATACTTACGAAGCATATCAATACATGTGTCTCCGCTGTCAGCCTCTATAATATCGTATTCCTCATTTAAAATCTCCGACAGGATCTCCCGGTTCATCTCGGAATCATCCACGACCAGAATCCGGTATTTGTACGCTTTTGATCCGTTATTATTTACACTTTCCTGTTGCTCCTTCAGTTGTTCATCATGTTCGGTGACAACCATGTTTTTACAGGTTTTGGCCTGATACATAAACTGATCTGCCTTACGGATTGCCCTCTCAACCGTGCTTCCGCTGCCGGACAGTACGCCTCCGATACTTACCGATAAACGAAGCTGTGAATATCCCGGTACTTTGGAGGAATGGATTTTTCCCTGTATCTGATTCAGTTTGTCTGCAAATGCCTGTTCCGCGATATCCGGCATAACGAGCAAAAACTCATCGCCACCCATACGGATCAGCATATCTGTCCTTCGGATATTATCCTTAATAATGCCAACTACCGTTGTAAGCGCCAGGTCTCCTGCATCATGTCCAAATGTATCATTATAGATCTTGAAATCATCAAGATCGATCATTGCCACACCGGCGGACATATTAGAATTACGAATCCGTTCTTCATAATAACGTCTGTTGTAAATACCTGTCAGTGCATCAGTGTACAGCTCCCGGTTATAACCGGAAAGCTGCTTGATAAGTTCATTCCTTCCATCCTCATCCATGACTGCATCTGCATTCATCTGATTGATGAGTTCCATGACATAAGGTTTCCCGTCAATCTCTACATACTTCGAAATAACCTGATATATATTGGCATCCAGATATTCAAGTTTCAGCTGCTCATTTTTTTTACGAAAAGCTTCTCTGGAAGTACAGTTCTTACAGTTATTTCTCTTCTTCCAAAAAGAATAGCATTTACACGGAAATCCTTCTATATCTGTTTTATCCTTTATATTTCCTGTTTCAAGGGTTTCTTCATCGAGCAAACGTACCACGTCAAATACCTTACTCAATTCCTTTATCATCACTTCTGATTCCTGCTGTGTCATCGCAGTACCTTTGTTCATTATTCATATCCTTCCTGTAGCAGACATCTGTCTGCCTATTACAAACTTGCTTCCGTCCATTATGTAATAATATGTATTATAGCATTCTGTGATTTCCGCGTAAAGTTTTATCTTCACAGCAGTGACCGAAAAAGTACATTCTTTTATATATTACATATGCACAAAATATCGAAAAAGATTTTATTATTTTTATACAAATTTTCTTTTTTTATTCAAATATGCTTGCTTTTTTCTGTAAATAAGCGTATAAATGAATTAAGATGTTTTTGGGAATGTTCCCAATTAGTATTTTCTTTATTTTTAATCCACAATTATTAAAGAAAATATTTTTTTACCGTATTTTGGGAATGTTCCCATCCAAAAGAAAGGAGAACTTTTATGAAGAAAAAATTACTCTCTATCCTCCTCACTGCTGCCATGGCAACAACAGTTGTAAGCGGCACTGCTCTCATTGTCAATGCGGACTCTGAGGGCGATCTTTCCGGAAAAACATTTGCGATCGTAATCCGAAATTCCGGAAACCCATATGCAGAAAAAGAAGCTGACGGTTTCAAACAGGTCATTGAAGCAGCCGGCGGCGAATGCATCATCAAATCACCTGAAAAAGCAACTGCTGATGCTCAGATTCCGCTGATTCAGTCCCTGATCTCTCAGGAAGTTGATGCTATCGCTATTGCAAGTAATGACGTAAACGCACTGACAGCATGCCTCCAGGATGCCATGGACGAAGGTATCAAAGTATTATCTCTTGATTCCAACGTTGTTCCGGAAGCACGCCAGACTTTTGTAAATCAGGCAGGTGTTAACGAAATCGGTCAGGCTCTCGCTGATGCAGTATATGATATTTCCGGTGGCTCCGGCGAATTTGCGATTCTTTCTGCAAGCAGCCAGTCAGCAAACCAGAATTCATGGATTGATGCTATGAAAGCTGTTATGGAAGATGACAAATACAAAGATCTGGATCTCGTTGAAGTTGCTTACGGCGATGACGAACCACAGAAATCTACAGACCAGACACAGGCTCTTCTGTCCAAATACCCTGATCTGAAAGTTATCTGCTCCCCGACTACTGTTGGTATCAACGCAGCAGCCAAAGTTATTCAGGACAGCGAATCTTCTGTTAAACTTACAGGCCTTGGACTTCCATCTGAGATGTCTGCATATATCGGCGATGATGACAGTTCACCGTGTCCGTATATGTTCCTCTGGAATCCGGAAGATGTAGGAAAACTTTCCGCATACACAGCTATCGCACTTGTTGACGGAACGATCACCGGTGCTGTTGGTGATACATTTGACGCAGGTGATATGGAAAACAGCCCATACACCATTCAGGAATGCTCCGACGGTGGTTCTGAAATCATCTTAGGACCTCCATACAGATTTGATCCTTCTAATATTGACGAATGGAAAGATGTTTATTAAAATCAGATTATACTCAAACAGGCGGCGGTAAATATGTTGAGATTAAGACAGGACATTACGCTTTTTCCGGGCGGACGCAAAAAAGCATTTACATTAAGTTCAGATGATGGAGTCACACAGGACACACGTCTTACTGAGCTGATGCGCAAATATGGAATCAAGGGAACTTTTCATCTGAATTCCGGTCTGATGGGTGATCGTGACTGGCTGATACAGCCGGGTATCGATGTCAGCCATTACAAGCTCCGGAGAGATGAAATAAAGGAAGTCTATGATGGATTTGAAATTGCAGTCCATACAATGACACATCCCGACCTGACTACCGTTCCTTCTTCCATGGCAGCCTGGGAAATATCCGAAAATAAGAGAGATCTGGAAGCTTTGATCGGACATCCCATTTCAGGTATGTCATATCCGTTCGGAACTTATAACGATTCCGTTTTGGAAACGGTGCGAATTTGCGGAATACTTTACTCCCGAACAGTCATTACTACTGATACTTTCCGTTTGCCTGAGAATTTTCTCACATGGCATCCGACGTGTCACTACTGTGCTGACAATCGTATGGAACTTGCAGAGAAATTTCTGGAGGACAACGCAGACGAAGAATATCTTTCACCTTCCCTCTTTTATGTGTGGGGACATGCTTACCAGCTGGACGCCTACCAGGACTGGGAGGGAATCGAAAACTTCTTCGCCAGACTCGGAAATAAAGAAGATATCTGGTATGCTTCAAACATAGAAATCTGTCAGTACATCCTTGCAGTCAGAAGTCTTGTATATTCTTCTACCGGAGATTACATTTTTAATCCGACCTGCACAGACGTATGGCTCATGATCGATGGCAGACCATATCAGATTCCTTCCGGAAAAACAGTTTCTATCCCTTGGAAACACACAAATGACTGATAAGGAGAATCTATTTTGAAAAAACAGTTTCATACTGAAGAAGTTATCAAAAGAGAGCAGGCCCGTATGCAAAAACGGGCCTGCCGTCCGCATTTATACGGAAAAAAAATAGCCGTTCCGACAAGAAACGGTTCCATGCATGCATTTGTTTATAACAGCAAAAATCTTCATCCGGGATATCTGATCATAGAAGTTCACGGTGGCGGGTTCATGTACAATACTGCTGCCGATGATGACGACTTCTGCCACTTTATTCACCAGACTCTCGGAATTCCCGTGATCTCATGCGACTACAGCCTTACACCGGAACATCCATTCCCGACAGGTCTTGAAGATGTCTATGACTGTGTGCTTCATGCCCTTTCTATGAAAGAGCTCAAAGCCCAGCCGGACAAAATCATCCTCTGGGGACACAGTGCCGGAGCTAACCTGGCTGCCGGAACCGTCTATATGGCAGTAGAAAAGCAGCAGTTCACACCCTGTATGCAGATTCTGGATTATCCGTACATGGATCCATATCGCAGTTCCACAGAGCGTAAACCAATCAAAAACTCTGTCTCCGGCAAGCTGATGGATACTTTTGCCCACTATTACACAGAGTCTTCGGAAGAACTTCGAAATGTACTTATCTCACCGGTTCTTTTTCCTGCTGAGACATTTACAGATATGCCGCGTACTTTCATTCTCCTGTGCGGTCGCGATAATCTGAATGAAGGAGGCAAAAAATACGGCCTTCTTCTCCGCAAAGCAAAAGTTCCCGTAACATTTTATTATGTACGGGAAGCTCTCCATGGTTTTATTGAAAATCATTTTAATTATGAATATATTCCGGTAATCACCAAAATACAGATCACACGCAGACAGCATGAACTTGCTGAAAAATCTGTGAAGCACATCTGCCGTTGGATTACCGGGCAGATCAAAGATCTGTAGTCGCCCGCAAAATAAGATTTCCCGGGAAGACTACTTTATCTTCGATTTCCCGACCATCCAGTTTTGCAATAATGATCTCTGCTGCCTTCTGTCCGATCAGCCGAATTGGCTGGCTGATCGTCGTCAGCGGCGGCTGGATCAGCGAACTGAGTGAAATATTATCAAATCCTATCACATTTACCTGTTCAGGTATACCAATTCCATCTTTTTGAAACTGCTGTACACATCCGATTGCCAGCGCATCGATTGCCGCGATCACTGCTTTCGGCGTTGCATCCAGTCCTTCATAGTACTTTGCGGCATCCGCTCCAAGCGCGATATAATCTGGTTCTGTGCTTTGTTTCGCCCGATAAACATACTCTTCCCTGAAAGGGATCCCACAGTCCCTGAGTCCCTGCAGATAGCCCTCATAACGGTCTTCTATGACGCTGATATCTGTAGTATTACGAATATATCCGATCGTGGTACGGCCCTTTTCATAAAGAAAATGCACTGCCTCGCGATTGCTCTCAAATCCATCTGTATAAACGTAAGAAACCGGCTCGTCTTCCTGAAACAGATGGTTTGTATAAACGACCGGAAGCTTCTGCGAAAGTGAGCGCAGAAAGTTCAGCATTTCCTCACTATTTGAATAGGTATTGTAAATAATACCATCAACGTTTCTCTTTAAGATTTCTTCTATATATTCAATCTCAGAGCGGCGGCTTCTCTCCGTGTTGCAGACAAACACCATATAACCGTACTTCAGTGCCATATCTTCTACGCCCCTGAAAAGCTCATTATAAAAGATATTCGTATATTCCGGCACGACCATCGCAATCGTCTTTGTCTTGCCTGTGCGAATACCCTGCGCCAGATAACTCGGCGTATATTTAAGCTCTCGAATTGCCCTTTCTACAGCCTCACGGGTTGCTTCCTTTACTCCGCTTTCTCCGTTTAATACCCTGGAAACCGTTGACTTGGAAACCCCTGCTGCTTTCGCCACATCAAAAATTGTACTCATAGATTTTTCCTTCTATTTAACATTTCTTCTTACCTCATTGTACTTAATCTGCTCACGCTCGTCAAACGAATTTGCACAATATCTGTACGAAATTTTTATGACTGTTCACAGCTATTTTCATCTGGAAGAAACTCCTTTTTTGTGGTACTCTAGGTAGGTACATTTACACCGTTACAATTATATGTTTACAACTTATTATTTGAAAATTTTGATGCAGAAGGGAGAATAAAAATGCTTCAGGATGATTATATACTGCGCCAGATCCGTGAAATGGTGCGCGCCGTCATGAAAATGTTATTTCAGGTAAGTGCTTCCGAACTGACTCCGGATGTCATTGAAGATAAAGAAGCAAGACAGACACTGGAAACTCTGACTTCCCTTGCCGATGAAGGCAATATCGATGAGGCTGAAAACAAATTATACGAAATGACCTGTGACGGAGACCGCCAGAATCTGGAGATCGGACTTCTTTTCTATTATGCGCTGAATGGAAAAGATGACGAATTTCTCGAGGCAAATGATTTCAGCCGCGAGGAGATCATGATGGGAATCCAGGATCTCGCAGATCGCTACAACTTAAGCGGAATCGCAGAAGCTTTCCGTACTGAAATTCTGTAAATCAGGAGCGATACATAATGAACAAAAAAGAAATATCCGAAATTAAGAAACAGTTTTCGCCAAACAACTGCGCGATCACACGTATCTGCGGCTGCTATGTTGACGGTGAAAAAAACAAAAAAACCGAACTGAAAGAAGCTTTTCTTTCTCTTTCTGAGGAAGAAATGTTCAAATACTTTGAAATATTCAAGAAAACTCTTTCCGGAACCATCGGCAAGAACCTGATCAACATGGAGTTTCCTCTCGACCAGGAAAAAGAGGGCGGCACACAGGAATTTCTTATGAAACTCCGCGGCAGCAAACTTCAGGACAATGCCATTCTGGAGGAATTTTATGATAAGATCATCGAAAACTATGACTACGGCGAGAACTATTATATTATTCTGATCCATGCCGTTTATGATATCCCGGGCAAATCCTCCGACGGCCAGGAAATGTTTGATGCTTCTGATGAGATCTACGATCATATCCTCTGCAGTATCTGTCCGGTTAACCTTTCCAAAGCGGGACTGTGCTACAATGCTGAAACCAACAACATCGAAGACCGTATCCGTGACTGGATCGTGGAAATGCCGGATCTGGGCTTCCTTTTCCCGGTATTCAATGACCGGAGCACAGATATCCACGGACTTCTGTATTACACAAAAAATGCCGAGCAGCTTCGCAGTACTTTCGTAGATGAAATGTTCGGATGCACGACTCCGCTCTCCGCAGGCGGTCAGAGAGATTCCTTTAATGCGCTCGTAGAAGAAACCCTCGGTGATGACTGTGCTTACGATACCGTTATGAACATCCACGAAAAGCTCAATGAATGGGTGGAATCACAGAAGGATTCTCCGGACCCTGCCGTTCTGACCAAGCCGGAGGTGAAACGTCTCTTCGAAGAATGCGGCGTAGAAGATGAAAAACTCGAAACATTTGACCAGACTTATGAGGCAATTGCAGGCGAAAATGCCTCTCTCATGGCAAACAATATCACCAATACGCGTCGTACAGAGATCAGGACACCGGATGTCGTGATCCATGTCGACCCGGACCGTGCGATGCTGATCGAGACACAGGTCATCGACGGACGCAAATGCATTGTAATCCCGATGGAAGGTGACGTCGAGATCAATGGAATCCATGTTTCCGGTGGAAACGGCGGAAGTTCCGAAGATGATCCGGAAGAATTCTGATCGTATATCGTAAAAGGATGACAGGTTTTCCTGCCATCCTTTTTATATTTATCTTATTTGATTATTCGTAGATTCCGTTAACAGTAACATCAAATACTGCTTCTTTACCTGCAAGATCTGTTGCCTGATAATCATCCGGGAAAGTAACTTTTACTTCTACTTTATCTCCAGGATGTGCACCGATCAGCTGCTCTTCGAAGTTATCAATGTATGAACCGGAACCGATCACCAGATCTGTGCCGTTTCCGTCTGTACTTCCACCGTCAAATGCAACATCATCAATCTTTCCTACATAGTCAATGTTGACTGTATCGCCATCTTTGACTTCAAGGGATGAATCAGTGTCATAGGAAGGTGCTTCTGTAACCTCCGGAGTAGCTGTAGCATCTGCTTCTTCTGTTACCTCCGGTGTCTCAGTAGCGTCTGCTTCTTCTGTTACCTCTGGTGTTTCAGTTACTTCTGCTGTCTCATCTGTAGTGTCTTCTGCTGCTGTCTGAATTGTGAATTTATGATTGTCTGTAACTTTCAGTGTCTTCAGAACTTTCTTCTCAACTTTGATGTCAGCTTCATCCAGCCATTTGTCTGTAGTCTCTGTATACAGCTTATTTTCTCTGGTGGAGATAATGGATTCTTTCTTTGTAGCTGTCGCATCTTCGTCGTTTACTTTGTCAAGTTTGACTACATAGTAAGAGGAATCTGTCTCAATAACATCCGGACCGACTTCGCCGTCTTTCAGTGTTCGGAGAACCTTCATTACCTCATCCGGATAATTACTGGAAGATGCTGTAGTCTCATCTTCGTCATCAGAATCCTCTTCTGACGCATCTTCATTTGTATCAAAAGAACCGCTCAGTACTGTATAAGAGTCATCTACGGATTTTGCGATCTCGCTGAAATCCCCGTCCGGATCTGCATTCAGTCCGTCAAGAATTTTCTGTGCATCTTCTTTTTTCTGTTTGATCTCATCATCGCTCAGGTCAGATGTACTGATACTTACATAGTTAAAAGAAGACTGCTGTGCTTCCTCATCAGAAACATTCTTGTCTACGTCTGCAATGATCGGATCATGCATTCTGCTCTTATATGTCTCAAGTTCCAGATATGTCTTCACCTGATCTTCTGTAACTGCCAGAGTTTTCAGGGTGTCTTCTGTATTTGCGCTCATAAAGGCTGCTGCCGCATCGGCGATTGCCTTCTCGTCATCTTCTGTGATCTCTACATCATAATCAGCTGCTTTTTCCTTAAGGATACACATCAGCTCAATATCTTTCAGTGCCTGCTCTACTGCCTGCTCGCCATAAGTCTTGCCTTTCTCTGCCTCTGTATCCCAGATAGAATAATCAGATCCGCCCATAAAGCTCTTGTACATGGCCTCTGCCTGCGCCTGACCCTCTCTGACAGAAAGGCTTAACATCCCAAGCGGAATCTCTGCACCATCTACAGTTGCAACTGTCTTTGTGCCATCTAATGCTTTTTCACCACAGCCTGTGAGCATTCCCGCTGCCATTACACCGGCAAGTGCTACAACTGCTGTTTTCTTTGTCATTGTTTTCATTTTATCCTCCATCACTGCATGAATTCATATAAATAAGAGTATAAACTTTTTTCCCCGACAGGGCAAGGAAAATCACAAAAACCAGCTATTTTCACTGATATTTCACAGTTTATACTCTTCATGCAGCCGGTTTTATTCTTCTACAAGCTGTTCAAGCTCTGTCAGCAGATCCGTAAGGGCTGTCAGCACATTTCCGCTTCCCTCCGGTGTAAATAAAATCTTCGGTTCCTGCTCGTTTTTGAACTGAAGACCGCGTCTGTATTTCTGCATCAATGCGGGGAATCCGACCGGATTCAGTTTTGCATTTTCATACAAAGTGATCTTCATATCTCTTCCGATCTGTTTGATTTCTGTCACATAACAGCGATGTGCAAGCGCTTTCAGCCGCGCAATGGAAAGCAGGTTCATTACTGCCTTTGGCATCTCGCCAAAACGGTCCAAAAGTTCTTCCAGCATATCGTCATAATCCTGCTGCGTCTCGATCCCGGCGATTCGTTTGTAAATATCCAGCTTCTGATATTCGTTGCTGATATAAGAATCCGGTATAAATGCATCCATGTTCAGATCGATCGTTGTCTCGAAATCCTCCATAGTATGAATACCTTTTGCCTCTTTGACCGCCTCGCTGAGCATCTTACAGTAAAGGTCATAACCGACCGCATTCATATGTCCATGCTGCTCTGCCCCTAGAAGATTTCCCGCTCCTCGAAGCTCCAGATCACGCATCGCAATCTTGAATCCACTTCCGAGATCCGTATATTCGCGAATCGCTGACAGACGCTTTTCTGCTGTTTCTTTCAGCATGGTATTTCTGCGGTACATCAGAAACGCATATGCCGTACGGTTTGAGCGTCCGATTCTTCCTCGCAGCTGATAAAGCTGTGAAAGTCCATATCTGTCTGAATCATGTATGATCATGGTGTTTACATTGGAAATATCCAGGCCTGTCTCAATGATCGTAGTCGAAACAAGCACATCGATATCTCCATTGATGAATGCAAACATGACAGCTTCAAGTTCACGCTCGCTCATCTGTCCGTGTGCAAAATCCACCCTCGCCTCCGGAAGAAGTTTCGCGATTCTGGCAGCCACATCTGCAATGTCATTGACACGGTTATAAACATAATATACCTGTCCGCCTCTTCGAAGCTCACGGTTAATCGCCTCACGGACGGTCTCTTCATCATACTCCATAACATACGTCTGGATCGGCACACGGTCCATCGGCGGCTCCTCCAGGACACTCATATCACGAATACCGATCATACTCATATGAAGGGTTCGCGGAATCGGTGTTGCCGTCAGTGTCAGTACATCGATGTCTTTTTTCAGCTGCTTGATTTTTTCTTTGTGGGCCACGCCGAAACGCTGCTCCTCATCAATGATCAGAAGTCCTAAATTTTTGTATTCTACATCCTTTGAAAGTACACGGTGCGTACCTACGACAATATCTACCTGCCCTTTTTTGAGATCTTCGATGGTTTTTTTCTGCTGTGCAGGTGTACGGAAACGGCAGAGCAGGTCCACACGTACCGGAAACTCTTTCATTCGTTGAATAAAAGTATTATAAATCTGCTGTGCAAGAATCGTTGTAGGAACGAGATAAACTACCTGACGGCTCTCCTGCACCGCTTTAAATGCGGCACGAAGTGCAACCTCTGTCTTGCCGTAGCCGACATCCCCGCACACAAGACGATCCATGATTTTTGTGCTTTCCATGTCCCGCTTCGTATCTTCAATGGCGGAGAGCTGATCCTCTGTCTCCTCATACGGAAACATTTCTTCAAACTCCCGCTGCCAGACAGTGTCAGGGCCACAGACATAGCCTTCTTTTTCCTGACGTACCGCATAAAGTTCAACCAGCTCACGGGCAATGTTTCGGACTGCACCTTTGACCTTTGATTTGGTCTTTTTCCATTCCTGACCGCCGAGGCGGTTCAGTTTCGGGGGCTTCGCAGTCTCCGCACCGGAATATTTCTGCAGTGCATCAAGCTGTGTTGCAAGAATATAGAGGTTGCTTCCGTTTTGGTATTATCCTTCGCGACTTTGTCGACAGCAACCTTTTCGATACCACGATAAATACCGAGTCCATGCTTTTCATGGACAACAAAATCGCCGATCGACAATTCAGAAAAGTCCTGAATACGCTTTCCGTTATATTCTTTTTTCTTTTTGCGCTTCTTCTGCTCTTTACCGAAAATATCCGTCTCTGTGATCACTGCAAATTTGACCATCGGGTACTCAAACCCTTTTCTCGCATGACCATAAGCAACCATAATCTCGCCAGGTTCCAGAATGCGATCCGAATCTTTCCCGTAAAAAGCGCTTAAACCTTCGTCCTGCAGATCTTTTGCGAGACGTTCGGCACGGGTTCTTGATCCGGAAAGAAGCACGATCCGGTAGCCCTCTTTTTTGTACTGTTTCAGATCCTTTACCAGAAGCTCAAAGCTGCTCTGGTATGAATTCATGGATTTTACGGTCAGATTAAACTGTCCTGTGATCTTCCATCCGGATTTACGCGGATCAAGAAGGGAAAGCCCGATACAGTTACATCTGTTGAGCTTTTTGCACAGTTCTTCCCAGGAGCACATCCAGTTACCGGAAAGTGTCGTCTCGCCTTTTTCCTGACGGTTCCGGCAGCTCTGCTGAAATTCTTCTTCGACTGCCTTCGCATTTTCTTCCAGGTGATTTAATTCATCCAGAAAGAGTATCGAATCTCCGTCTTTGAAATAATCAATAAAAGTAACCCCGCCCTTTTCGATCGGCTGCTCTGCTGCCGGATAAATCATAATCTCATCCAGATTTTCCAGAGATCTCTGGCTCTGTGCGTCAAAGCTTCGGATGGAATCAATCTCATCTCCCCAGAGCTCGATTCGCCATGGATTTTCTTCGGTAAGAGAATAAATATCAATGATACCACCTCTTATTGAAAACTGTCCCGGCATCTCTACCTGTCCGACGCGCTCATATCCCATATGAACCAGTGCTGCTGTCAGTTTGTCCATATCAAGGCTGCTGTCATTACGGAAATGTATGAGCTGTTTTTCAATCTTTTCCAGCGGAAGCAGATAATCCATACAGCCATCAATACTGGTAACGACCGTAATCTCCTCCTGCCGTTCCAGAAGCGCACGGATAACCTGCATACGCTGACGTATCAGAAGGTTTCCGTGAATATCTGCCTGAAAGAAGAGCAGATCCTTTGCCGGATAATAATAAACACGCTTATCATAAAAGCGGTAATCCTCGTAAAGATCTTTTGCTGTCTTTTCATCTGCCGCAATTACCAGATGAGATGGAAAAAGCCCGGAAAGCCCATACATAAGATGAGCTTTCTGGGACTCCATACAACCACTGATCTCCAGAATTCCACGATTCTTTTTTGCCTGTTTTTGTATTTCTTCCATCTCTGCAAGACTTTGCAGAGGCTGCAAAAATGTTTTCATACATTCCCCGTTTTCTTGTTATATTCATTCATGGCTGCGTCCACGCTGTCCGTCAGAATCAGTTCAACTGCTTTGCACGCTCTCTCCTGCGCTTCTTCGACAAGGACACGGTCATCCTTATCAAATCTTCCCAGCACATAATCAGCCAGATCCCAGCCCTTTGGCTTCGCACCAACGCCAACTTTGATACGCACAAAGTTCTGTGTTCCGAGCTGCTGTATAATGTGTTTGATTCCATTATGACCGCCTGCACTGCCTTTTTTGCGGATACGGAGCTGTCCCGGATCAAGATCGATATCATCATAAATGACGATTATCTCTGTCTCCGGATTGATCTTGAAGTAGTTTGCCATCTCCCGGATCGGTCCGCCGCTTAAGTTCATATAAGAAAGCGGCTTCATCAGAATCACCGGCTGTCCGCCAATTCTTCCTTTTCCGTACATGGCATTAAATTTCACGCCAGCCTGCGGAACCTGATATTCTTCCACAAGCTTGTCTATTACATCAAATCCCATATTATGGCGTGTGGCTTCATACTGCCTTCCGGGATTTCCCAAACCTACGATCAGATACATTATTAATTCCTCACTGTGCTAATTAAAGTAAACCATCTCATCTGCCAGAGGTTCACAGGTCTCCACGTATTCTGCATCCAGAACAATCCCCTCTTCACCCTGGTATTCGTTGCGCTTCTCAATACCGACTTTTGCAGTAACTTCTACCCACTGTCCTGCTGTAAGCTTCGGTGCATAAGCACTCTTGCACACATAGCCGAGAAAAGTCGTATCGTCCGCACAACAGGTCATGGCTGTACGTCCCGGAACAAAGAATTTGCTTCCCATTCCGCGCGGTTTCATGACTCTTGCTTTGAATTTGACAGTTTTACCTTCATAGTTTTCGGGATGATCCATCGCATCTACAAACCAGATACCATAATCTTCCGGCAGGATCTCGATAACCGGTGCGTTCATATCGAATGGCATCTCATCCTGGAAGATATCACCAAGTTCGCCTTCTTCATCCTCAAAAATAACTTCGGCTCTCTGGTTGGCAACCTTGATTCCACGACGGTAAGTCGGAAGCGGATCTTCTTTCTTGCAACGGTTAAAGATGACCATATCTGTATTTTTTATCATATCCATAAAAATGGATTTCATGTTTGCCATATACATCTGGAAAGTGCTGCCATCGACACATGTGATCTGCTGCTCGACGCCCCAGCCTTTCGGAAGCTGCATCTTTTCAAAATTGCTTACCAGCCACATGCCATTATATTCTATGATGACACGCTCTGGCTGATGAAGAATATCCATTGCAACAAGACGGTCTGTTGTAAAATCTTCTTCGTTTTCGATGACTTCCACAACCGTATTGTTTGCTTTCAGAATTGCCGGATCATATTCTTCTTCACCTTCTTCACAGAGGATCAGAAGTGTCTTTCCGTCTGTGTGAAAATAGTCCTGCTGGATCGTGAAGCTTAAGAACGATGTTTTACCGCTCTCCAGAAAACCGGTCATTAAATAAATCGGTACTGTGATCTCATTCATGATCTGTATTACCCTCCATCTTTACAGGCCAAAAAGTTCAGCCAGTTTGTCCTCTTTCAGTTTAGATCCGATTACGCAGAGACGGCCTGTGTATTCCGGTGCGCCTTCACGGATCTCTGTTTCTTCCGGAACCATGTCAAAGTAGATCCATGTTCCGTCTTCTGCCGGAAGCATACCTTTTGCACGAAGGATGATACCGTACTCGTCTGATGCTGAAAGAGCTTCAAGCATTTTCTCAAGATTTTCTCTTGTAAATTTCCTGATCGTCTCACGGCCCCAGCTTGTAAACACCTCATCTGCATGATGATGGTGATGGTCATGATGATCATGTCCACAGCCACATTCATGGTCATGATCGTGATGATGATGCTCATGCTCTTCGTGATCGTGGTCATGTCCACATCCGCATTCATGGTCATGGTCGTGATGATGCTCATGTTCTTCATGATCATGATGGTGATGTTCGCCATGTTCATGTACATGTCCGCATTCCGGGCATACCTCCTCTTCTTCCATCAGCTCATCTGCCAGAGATACCGGATGCTCCATAACCTCCAGAAGTTTTTTACCTTCCAGTTTCTCGATTGGTGTTGTGATGATCGCTGCTTTGGAGTTAATCTCACGAAGCAGTTCCAGTGATGCCTGTGCTTTTGCTTCGTCAACAATATCTGTACGACTCATGATGATCGCTCCGGCATATTCAACCTGATTGTTGAAAAATTCACCGAAATTTCTCATATACATTTTGCATTTCTTTGCATCAACAACAGTTGTGTAGCTGTTCAGTACAAGTCCTGTCTCTTCTTCAACACCCTGTACAGCCTTGATAACATCAGATAATTTGCCGACACCGGATGGCTCGATCAAGATTCGGTCCGGATGATATTTGCTGATTACTTCTTTCAGAGATGCACCAAAATCACCAACCAGTGAGCAGCAGATACATCCTGAATTCATTTCGCGAATCTGAATTCCTGCTTCTTTCAGGAAACCACCATCAATACCGATTTCACCGAATTCATTTTCAATCAGTACGACCTGCTCGCCCTGAAATGCGTCTTTCAGAAGCTTTTTAATCAGTGTTGTTTTACCGGCTCCAAGAAATCCGGAAATAATGTCAATTTTAGTTTTTTCCATGGTTGTATTTCCTCTCTTTCTGCCCGAAGACAAAGTAACTCTTGTTTATTTGTTTTATACCACTAACTCATAACGTAATTTAACCAGGAGGCATTTATACCCCCTGGTTATAATGTCCACAGAGACTCTTATTATTCATTAAGATCAGCCATTGATCATGAAGCTGAGAAGTTTGTCGATATCTTCTTTCTCATATGCAACGATCTCAAGTTCCGGAATTTCTCCGCCGGAGAAGATGTTTGCAAGAGATACATACTGGGAAAGTTTGGATTTGAGGTTCAGTCTGTCTCCTTCACCTGTTACCAGTTCTACCTTACCGCTGCAGCTATCTACTACTTCGAAAAATTTTTCAATGTCTTTAATATTGGATACTTTCATTTTTGTTTCTCCTTTCAAAATTTTATTATTTAAATTATATATTTCTTAGCTATCTCATACCTTTCGGTCGCGTTCAGTATAACCTATCTTCACAGAAAAAGCAATGGCTTTTACATACAATTAACCAGTGATTTTACCCTAGCTTTTGTACAGGATTAATAAGTAAATACTGCGACTCCATATCCCGGGAGAGAATAATTGAACGAATATTCTCTGTGATCGCATTCCTGTTCTTCTGCTTTAAAAATCTTTGGTTTATCGAGGAGTCCGTTTTCATCCATGATCAGCTTGTACTGTTTTTTCTTCGGAACACCTACACGATAGTCTGGTCTGTCGACCGGTGTGTAATTTACCACAAACAGAAGATTATTTCGCTTCGTCGGTGATTTTCTTATCAGGCTGAAAATGCTTCTGTATGCATCATCCGCATTGATCCATTCAAAGCCTTCCGGATCATTGTCGGCTGCATACAGTGCCGGGTACTTCGTATACATATGAAGAAGTGTCTTCACAAAATTCTGAAGATCCTGATGCTTTTCTTCTTTGAGGAGATACCAGTCAAGTTCTCTCTCCTCACTCCATTCACGGAGCTGCCCGAACTCCTGTCCCATAAACAGAAGTTTCTTGCCCGGATGGAACAGCATAAACGCATATGCAGCTTTCAGATTACGGAACTTATCGTCCGGATATCCAGGCATTTTGTTAAGCATCGAACATTTCAGATGTACAACTTCATCATGAGAAATAACAAGTACATAATTTTCACTGTATGCATACGTCATGGAGAAGGTCATCTTGTTGTGATTGTCTTTACGGAAATACGGATCCAGCTTCATATATTCCAGGAAATCGTTCATCCATCCCATATTCCACTTCAGCGAGAAACCGAGTCCACCGTCCTCTGCCTTACCGGTAACCAGCGGCCATGCTGTTGATTCCTCTGCAATCATGACAGTACCATGATTCCTGCCAAGCACAACTGTATTCAGATGTTTGAAAAATTCGATTGCTTCGAGATTTTTGTTGTCACCATATTTATTGGCAACCCATTCCCCATCTTTCTTGCCGTAATCCAGATACAGCATGGATGCAACCGCATCGACACGCAGACCGTCTACGTGGCATTCCTCTATCCAGAAAAGTGCATTAGCGATCAGGAAGTTTTTGACCTCCGGCCGGCCGTAGTTGTAAATCTTCGTTCCCCAATCCGGGTGCTCTCCCTGTCTCGGGTCTTCATGTTCATAAACAGCCGTTCCGTCAAAGTTTGCAAGTCCGTGTGCATCCTTCGGGAAATGTGCCGGAACCCAGTCAAGAATAACACCTATCTTGTTGCGATGAAGATAATCGATCATATATTTGAAATCTTCTGCTGTTCCGTAGCGGGAAGTCGGTGCATAATAACCGGTTACCTGATAGCCCCAGGAGCCGTCAAACGGGTGCTCTGCAATTCCCATAAGTTCGACATGGGTATAGCCCATTTTCTTTACATAAGCAGCCAGCTCATGTGCCAGTTCGCGATAATTGTAAAATCCCGGATCATCCTCATCCTTTGCTTCATGTTTCTTCCATGAACCGGGATGAACTTCATAAATTGCCATCGGACTCTTTTTCTCATTAAATTCCGGACGGTGTTTCATCCAGGTAGTATCTTTCCATTTATAACTGGAAATATCTGCAATTCTGGATGCTGTTCCCGGACGAAGCTCCGCTTCATTGCCATATGGATCAGCTTTGTAAATTTCCTCACCGTGATAACCGATAATATAAAACTTATAAAGGTCACCGATTTTTGCCTCAGGTATAAAAGTCTCATAGACTCCGATTGGTCCTGTCTTCTGCATCGGGTTCTTCTGAATATCCCATTCATTAAATTCACCCACTACAGAAACAGATCTGGCATTCGGTGCCCACACTGCAAAATAGACACCTTTTTTGCGTCCCCGCATCGTAGGATGCGCTCCGAGCTTTTTATAAATGTCATAATGGGTTCCCTGTCCGAACAGATACTGATCCAGCTCTGTAAACTGCAACTTCTCTCCCATTCAAACGTACCTCCCTTAATTGTTAATTTGCTACTTTCTGATTCTTCATCGGCATTATGCACATGATTAGCGCCGATCTTTCGTATTTTTATAGACACATTATACCAATCCATATAGTTCCCGTCAATTAAAACAACAAGAAGTCTGTAAGAAAAAAATTACAGAAAACGTAAAAAAAGAGAACTTGTCCGGCAGGAATGTATCTGTACTTCCCTGCCATTCATGTCCTCTTTTGTAAGCTACTTTATTCCGTATTACTCCTCCGAATAATCGCCTTCATCATAACTTCCGTCATCGTAGGAGCTGTCATCTGAATATCCGTCATCGGAACTTCCATCATCGTAGGAACCATCATCTGAAGATTCATCATCGGCAGAGCCATCGTCAGAACTTCCATCCGATGTATCTGTACTTCCGTCATTAGAAGTATCCGTACCATCTGTGCTTTCATCACCGGATGTATCTGTGGTATTTCCGCTGTATCCTGCAACGATTCCCTTCTGCAGGGAGCTGTCCCAGAAATCAGAATAATTGGCACCCTGTAAGGTAACTCCCTTCGCTGCTGCCAGCTCGCTGACAGTCATCAGCTTATATCCTTTCTGCACAAGTTCCGGAATCATCTTGATTGCCGCCTGTACCGAAGGTTCATGAATATCATGCATCAGAATGATAGAACCATCTGTAAGGTCACCATTCATAACTGCATCATAGTCCTTGTTTACATCCAGATAACTCCAGTCCAGAGAATCCAGTGACCATGTAAAAAACGGTTTACCTACAGTAGAAATGATATCATCACTCCAGTTGCCATAAGGTGCACGTGCCACACTTGCTTTCTGTCCACAGGCTTTTTCCAGTGCTGCATCTGTATCGGAAAACTGTTTTGCCACAGAGTCCATACTCAGATCATAAAGATTCGGGTGATCCCAGGAATGGCTGCCGATCTCACAGCCGATATCCGCCATACGCTGTACTGTGGATTCCCAGCTTCCTACATTCTGTCCAAGCATAAAGAATGTCGCATGTGCATTGTTTTCTTCCAGACAGTCAAGAAGTTCATCAGTGTATTCTCCTGGACCATCATCAAAAGTAAATGCAATTCGTGTCTTATGCTGACTCGGATCATAAGTACCATCATCGTTGAAGTAATAATCATCAAATCCGACTTCCACCCATCCGGTCTTTATGTAACCGTTATCATCAAAGTAATATGTAGAACCATCGATTTCCTGCATACCGCCGGCGAAATATGTACCATCTGCATTCTGATACCATTTACCGTTTTCATCGTCATGCCATCCGGTTGTAAGCTGTGCCGCTTTCGTCAGATCGCTCTGGCCTTTGACCGGCTGGCGTATCGCCGCGTTTGTTTCTGTACTCGTATCTCCTGTATCTGTACTGTCCGAACTGCTGTCAGTAGTTGTGCTGTCTGTCTCTGCCTGTACCTGCTGTGGTTTCTCTGTATTTCCGCCACCGGCTCTGTTAATAACCGGAAGAATGATTCCGCGGATTACAAAAATCAGTACCAAAATGATTGCAACGACATATGCACCCTTTTTCATCATCTGCCGTCGTCTTATCTGCTGTTGCTTTTTGCGCATTCGTTCGCGCAATACCCTCTTATCCATTGACTCCACCTGCTGTATTTTCTATATCTTTATCTTTTCTTATTATCATAACGCATTTAATTCTGAAATACAATGACAGGTATTTAAATAACTCTCTTTAATTCAAGATTTTCACTTACAAGCAGTAAGTCCGCCTGCTTTCCGATTCGAATAGAACCAACACGGTCAAATATTCCAATACTTCTGGCAGGATTTGCGGTCGCCGCCATAATCGCCTGTTCCAGTGGAATTCCAAATTCTATTGCTTTACACATACATCCATAAAGATTCGTCGCAGAACCGGCTAGCGTACCATCTTTCAGAACTGCTTTTCGATCCTTAACAGTTACTTCCTGTCCGCCAAGCTCATATGTACCATTTTCCATCCCTGTCGCACGCATAGAATCACTGATGAGGATCACACGCTCCGGTCCGAACAGCCGAAATGCTGCGCGGATTGCAGACGGATGAATGTGATATCCGTCGCAGATCAACTCAACCATGCACTCCGGATCATCCATTGCCGCACCGATCAGTCCCGGTGCTCTGTGTCCAAAAGGCTGCATCGCATTGTAAAGATGCGTAACATGATGCGCACCAAGCTTCATTGCTCTTGATGCGCAATCATAATCTGCTGCTGTATGTCCCAGTGAAATGCAGACCTCTTCGTGCATTTCCTTTATAAATTCTTCTGCACCGTCCATATTCGGAGCCAGTGTAACAAGACGCACCAGGCCATCGACATCCTGATTCAGTTCTCTTACAAATGCCGCATCCGGTGCTGCGATCCATTCCTCTACATGTGCACCCTTTTTGGCAGGATCAAGAAACGGTCCCTCCATATTGATGCCGACAACTTTAGCTTCCTCTTCTGTCTGTGCGCCTTTGATTGAAGCAAAGATCTGGCGGAGCCGTTCTTTTGGAAATGTCATCGATGTCGGGCAGTAGGAAGTAATTCCGCAGCGTTTTTCGTACTGCAGGATTTTCTTAAGTCCTTCCGGATTTCCATCGGAAAAATCCTCCCCCGCTGCACCGTGACTGTGGATATCCACAAGTCCCGGCAGTACCAGCAGACCTTCTGCATCTATGACTTTTCCGTCATCCTGATATTCGGCTTTGTCTACCAGACGATGATCGTTGATATAAAGTGCCTGTTCCAGAAAGCTTCCATCCTCCTGAAACACCTTTCCGCCTTTTATGATCATTCTTCAGCTACCTCGTCTGTAGCGTCCTCTGCGGCTGCATCTTCGGTATCCACATTATCTTCTGTATCATCGCCCGTATCAATATCCATGGATTCATCATATTCTTCCAGATCATAACCTTCGTCTACCGCATCCGCATCATCACCTGCTACTTCTGTGACATTTGCATTGTCAACGATAAAACGCTCTACACGCAGAAGAGCCAGTGATTCATTGACTTCCTGTTCGCCGTATGTCTCGATCATTTCATCAATGCTTGCAAATCCATATTCTTTAATCAGATCATCTTTTAACTTCTGAGTTTCTTCATCATCAATGCTGAGTCCTTCTGCATCCATGATTCCCTGCACGATCAGATTCTGTTCTACTTTGGACTCTGCATACTGCTGGCATTCTGACTCATAATCTTCCTCTGACATTCCCTGAGATTCCAGGAAATCAGTCATCTCCATACCGGCATCTTTCACATATTTTTCATTGAGTTCCTGATAGGATTTCTTTGCTGCATCAACATCTTCTTTCGGATAATCTTTGATTTCGGAAGCTGCCTGTACTTCATTCCATGCATCACTGTAAAGCTCATAATCTGCGGTCTGCACAGCTGTGTCTTCAAGCTGTGTCTTAACTGCTGCGCGGTATTCATCAACAGTCTTATATTCTGTATTCTCAGCTACCCATTCATCAGTCAGTTCTGCCGGACGGGTAAATTTCTGAAGTGTAACTTTAAATACAACTGCTTTGCCTGCTACGGATTCTTCATAATAATCGTCAGGGAAAGTCAGATCCAGTTCTTTTGTTTCACCGGATTTCATTCCGACAATGCCATCCTCAAATCCATCGATCATCTCACCGTCACCGACCACAAGCTCATAATCTTCTGCAGAACCACCGTCAAATTCTTTGCCGTCAATAGTTCCTGTAAAGTTGATCGTTACAGTATCTCCATTTTCTACGGTGCCGTCTTTTACTTCACTACCATTATCTTCCATATTATAATTGATCTCTGCCTGCACATCATCGTCTGTAACTGGCTGTGAAGTACGGGTAAGTTCCAGTCCCTTATATTCACCTATTGTCACATATTTGGAAACATCTTTGACGGAAACCAGTCTGTTTTCCCCGGAAGAATCTGTTTCTTTTGTGTCTGTATCGGTGCTGTCTTTCTCTGAATCTTCACTGTCCTTTGTATCGGTTGTTTCTGTGGTCGTTTTTTCTGTATCAGATGATTTGCCGCATGCGGCTGCTGAAACCGCCATACACATAATTAACATTGCAACTACTGCTTTTTTCTTCATAATAAAGCTCCCTTCATTTTAACATCTTTACATTTGAGGTACCGGTGTCGGTCTGGAAGAATCCCATACATCAGCCACATCAAAGAGGTCACTGAGCATTTCCGGATTGTAATACATACGATATCCATCGAGATTTCTTCTTCCCTGACGAAAATACTGGTCTGTGATCTGTACAAAATACTGGCTGGAATCTACATTACAGAAATAATCGTATCCTGCACTCTTATAGTACTGGAATTTCGGGTTATCTGAAGAATATCCCGACCAGTCACCGATATCGGCACCAAATGCAAAGATGATCATATCGGTATCTCCAAGGATCGGTGCAACATAGGATTTCCATTTCTGGTCATCCGTCTTAAGGTCTTCTGCGGAACGCTCCGTTGCATTCATATGTCCCCATGTGTGGCTTGCAAATTCCCATCCTTCTGCCTTCATGGCATCAGCAACTTTTGTCGCATCTGCCACATCCTGATCATAGTCAAAATCCGGATTGTCCTCCAGGAATTTCTTCTGATCATCCTGTAAGTTCTCACCGGTCTTGTAAGCAATATCGGTTCTGTATCCAAGCACTCCGTTGTATCCGGTCATAGCAAGGATTCCCTTGCGTCCATGATAAGAAAAATCCGGATGTTCTTTAATGAAAGTATCCAAAAGCGGTACAAGATCGTAATCACCGACTGATACACTTCCATCTGCTTCGATGTATTCGTTCTTTACCTCTCCATTCTCATCCAGCACCAGTTTCGATGCACAGCCATCACCATCCATGTAGTGATAATAGCTGACATCATCCTGTGAAAGAACAAATGGAATCTTGCCTTCCGGCACCATGATCTTGCCACGGCTCATCGTACCGTCATCATTCACTGTCGCCATATCATGTGGACTTACCAGAACATATCCCTTGTCATACATGATCTGAATAATTTTATTGAACTCACTGACTGTCGTCATTACCTGATTATAATTTCCTGATTTTGAATCACCGTCAAAAGCTCTGCCTGTATCATCAATCAGCGTATGAAAAAAAACATGTGTGATCTGCTCCAGTGGATATTCCACCAGTGTGGATTTGGCAACCTGACATTTTGCTGCAAGATCCATATAATCTTTATTTGTATCAAAATCATCCTGCTGTTTCAGAAGTTTGATTGCTTCATCATAATTGTACTGCTGGTACATCAGCGTTGCCTGATCCAGCACCGAACCCTCACTCTCTGAAGTATCATCTTTCTTATCTGAATCCTTTTTGGCTGCTGAAACAGTCTGCGTAAGTCTGTTTCCGATGTCTGTCGGGAAATAACCTCCGCCTGCCAGAACAGCGGCTGTCAGAACAGCTGTCAGTATCATTGCTCTTTTTTTCATCTCATTGTTCCCCTTTACTTATCATCAGCCCATTGGCGGCACCGGTGTCGGTCTGGCAGGATCAAACACACTCTTTGCATCAAAGAGATCCTCCAGAAGTTCCGGGTTATAATACATACGGTATCCGTCTAAATTTCTTCTTCCCTGACGGAAATACCGATCTCTGATCTGTACAAAATATTTGCTCGAATCTACATTGCAATAATAATTGTATCCCATGCTCTTCAGATATTCAAACTTATCTCCGGAATAATCTTCTGCATCTGTAAGATCCGTTCCAAACGCAAAAATAATGATATCCGTTCCACCAATCAGCGGATCCACGTTATCCTTAAATTTCTGCGTATCTGCCTGCAAAGTCTCCAGTGAAATCTGTCCGATATTCTGATGACCCCATGTATGACTTGCAAACAACCAGCCTTCTTCTTTCATGGCATCGGCAACTTTTTTGGCACCTTCCCGTTCTTTCTCAAGGCTGAAATCCGGGTGACTGTCAAGCCAGTCAACCTTGTTCTGATCAAGGTCATCGGGTCTTGTTTCATAGCTCTGATCCGTACGGTAACCAAGGATGCCATTGTATCCGGTGAGCGCTACAATACCCTTTGCTCCTCTGTAGGAAAAATCCGGATGCTTCTCAACGAAACGGTCGATCAATGGAACCATGTCATAGTCACCAACTGAAATGCTTCCGTCGTCTTCTACATATTCGTTACGCACTTTACCTTCATCATCCACAACGAGCTTTGTTGCAAATCCGTCTCCATCCATATAATGATAATAGCAGACATCATCCTGCGACAGTACAAATGGAATCTTGCCCGGCGGAAGAAGAATCTCTCCCGGTGTCATTGTACCGTCATCGTTCGCCTTAGCCATATCGTAAATACTGACCATGACATAACCCTTTTCATACATGGTCTCCGTGATCTTGTTGAATTCATCGATCGTTGTCATGACCTGATTGTAATCCGCTTCTTTATAATCACCGTCAAAAGCTTTAGACGTATCTTTGATCAGTGTATGATAAAACACATGCGTCACTTCCTCCAACGGCCATGAAGTACAGGAATCTCTGTCTGATTCGTATTCTTTTACCGCATTCTGCATGTCGGTATTGCTCTCGTAATCCGACTGTTTCTTAAGAAGATCGATCGCACTCTGATAATCATACTGCGCGGCCAGAAGCTTCGCCTGCTCCATTGCACTTGGTCCCTGCTGCTCCGCCGGGACTTCCTGTGAATCTTCTTTCTTCTGTGTTTCTTTCGTGGAAGATGCTGACTGTGTACTGCTGTGACGGATAAAACCAGCAATACCATTCACGGCCCCTGCTACTACCACGAGTGTAATAATACCTGTCGCCCCAAGGATCATAATCTTTTTCCTGCGTTCCCTCTTCTGGCGTCTCAGTCTGCGCTGACGGCGTCTCTCCCTCAGCTCACGGTCTATATCATCAGTCATATCCGTATATCCGCCCTCTCGGTCTGTATCTATATTTTTGTTCTCTGTCTCTTTCATACTAACTCCCTGTATGGTTTATTCTGTAATTCCTAGTATACCCGTAAATCGGTGTATTTTATTACAGCCTGCTGATTTTTACATGTTCCACATATAAGAAATATGTTTTCATTATACCTGTTTGCCCGCTGTATTTCCATATCTTTTCCTGTTCTTCATGGAATTTTCCTGAATTTGTTTGCCTTTTGTAATAAATGATGTTAGAATATAATTCGCATGACATAAGTTTGTAAATTACATATTGAGGAGGGTATCTATGAGTACACTTACCATCGTCCTTCTTGTGATCCTGGTCGTTCTGATCGCTGCTCTGATAGCTCTTTATTTCTTTGGAAAAAAGGCTCAGAAGAAACAAGAAGAACAGCAGGCCCAGATTGAAGCTGCTAA
>OGWZ01001149.1_pt1 | contig 25994 bp, 23 predicted proteins | sample 1576141 | NCBI WGS metagenome assembly OGWZ01 (sample SAMEA3541512, study PRJEB24748) | human gut metagenome | biome: human gut; feature: human-associated habitat; material: faeces | place: China | collected 2012
CTTTTGTGGGTCTCTCCAGACCTGCAATCATATTTAATAATGTAGATTTGCCGGAACCGGAAGTTCCGACGATTGCACAAAACTCTCCTTCGTATATGGTAAAATCCACGCCATCCAGCGCGCGCACAATATTTGGTTCCTCGCCATAATATTTTTTGAGGCCTTTCGTTTCTACGATCATCAGAATCTATCCTTTCCTGGTTGATAGGCCCATTATACGCGCCAAATGTTGCAGAATTGTGGCAAAGGTAGATTTTTTTAATGTGGTGGCCGTTTCTTTCATTTGTATTGCTATTGTCCAGTCATCCTAGTATAATAAAACCATAAGATCACCAGGAAGGGAGTTGACGATCATGTCCAAATCCGCAAGTGTTTACGCACGCATCGAACCTGAAGTTAAAGAGCAGGCTGAGCAGATCTTAACCACTCTGGGTATCCCTGCTTCGAATGCAATCACGATTTTCTATAAACAGATTATTTTGCACAACGGTTTGCCGTTTGACGTCACGATTCCACGCTCTCAATTGCTCGATCTCAATCAGCTTACAGAGGAAGCGCTTTCCCGAGAACTTGAAAAAGGATATGCTGATATGAAAGCCGGGCGTACGAGACCGGCAAAAGAAGTATTTAACAATCTTCGCAAAGAGTACGACTTATGAGCTATCGCGTATACATCTCTGACCATGCGGCGCGCGATCTGCACGCGATTTACGAGCACATCGCCTTTCATCTACAAGCGCCGCTGAATGCCCGAAAGCAGCTTTCCCGGCTTGAAGACGCCATCTATTCTCTGGATATTTTCCCAGAGCGCCATCCACGATACACGAAAGGTGCCTGGCGCGACGGCAATCTTCATGTTCTTCCGGTCGACAACTATGTGCTCTTTTATTTCATCGATTCCGAGGAAGAAACGGTGACGATTTTCCGAATCATCTACGGCGGCCGCCAAATTGAAGATCATCTCTGAGTTTTCACGACCAGTGCATTATGTGCTGGTGGATTTGTTTCCCATACCAAAAACGAGCAGGAAGCCGGCGCTTCCTGCTCGTTTTGTATTCAATTTTCTGCCACGATCTCCCGATAGCGTGCGATGCGGCGGGCGATGTCTTCGACACTCATGACGCCGGCTTCGCGGATGGTGAGCTTGCCCTGGACGTAGACGAGGACGGCTGGGGCGCTGTAGATGCCGAGGGCGGCGCAGGCGTCGGCTGCGGCTTCGAGGGAAAGGCTGGCGCAGGTGACAAGAGGATCGTCCTTGTAGTGGGCGGAAAGCTTTTGGGCGATGGCGGAGCAGGCGCAGCAGCGGATGCTCCCGATCTCGACGACGACGATGGGCTTGTGCGCACGAGGGTTTGGAGCTCGGCGATGGTTTGTAAGGGCTGCATAAAACGGCCTCCTTCTACAAAGAAGCGAGACCGGAAGTGTTCCGATCTCGCGAAAATTTTTCAGACGTTGTCTCTGAAGCCGACGATGAGTCCGCCGAGCTCGGCGTAATAGCTGCAGAGGCCGCGGGTTGGCATGATGCGCACTTCGGCGTTGGTCCATTTTTCACGCACGGCGGCGGCGAGCATTTCTGCGCACTCGCGGTTGTGGCAGTGGCTGATGAGGACGGTTTTGGCGACGCCGGCGCGCTCTTTGATGTCGTCGACGATGGCGGCGATGGCTTTCTTTTTGCCGCGGGCTTTGCCTTTGATCTGTATGGTCCCTTCTTCTGTGCCGATGCCGATGCCCCAGAAGCCGAGCTTGCCGGCGAGAAGGCCGGCGTATTTGTTCATGCGGCCGTTTTTGATGAGGTTGTGGAAGGAGCAAAGGGCGAAGGTGACGTGGGTGTGCTGCTGCATGCGGCGGGTGGTGGCGACGACGTCGTCAAATTCCATGCCGGCGTGGATGAGCTGGTAGATGTTTTCGATGATGAGGATGAGCTCTGGTCCGGCGGAGCAGGAATCGATGATGGCGACGTTTTTCTCTGGATATTTTTCGGCGATCATCTGCTGTGCAACTTTGGCGCTGTTGTAGCTGCCGGAAAGATTGCCGGAGATGGTGACGGCGATGGAATTCTCGGCTTTTTCAAACTGTTCAAACCAGGTGTATGGCGATGGGCAGGAGGTCTGGCTGGCGTCTTCGGAAAGCTCCATGGCTGCGACGAGTTCGCCGGTGTCGAGTTTTTCGTCGTCGACGAATTCGACGTTGCCTACGTTGATGTAAAACGGTATGGTGCAGAAGCGGACGCTGTCGTCCTGCAGTTGATTGTCAAACATGTCGCAGCTGGAATCTGCGATGATGTTCCACTTCATGATGGTTCCCCCTTTTTCCGCAATTCAAGATTATATTTTTTCAGGATGGTCTCTGGCTCATCGGTTGTTGCGGTCCAACATCATTGCCATATCCTTAACTTCTTGTTTTGATTATAGCATAACTTCCCGCTGAGGTCGTCATCCAATCACGAATTTTTGCAAGATTTTTTCATAAAATAGAAAAAGAGATCGGAGGATGCTCCGATCTCTCGGGAATATGGGTGATCAGGCGAGAAAAACGCTGAGGGCGAGATAGGCGATGAAGGCGCAGATCCAGGCGATGACGCACTGGAAGACGATGACGTAGCACATCCATTTTGTGCCGAGCTCGCGGCGCACGGCGCTGACGGCGGCGGCGCATGGGGTGTAGAGCAGGCAGAACACGAGGAGCGCGGCTGCGGTCAGCGGTGTGAGCACGGCCTGCACGGCGGCTTCGCTGCCGAAGAGTACGAGCAATGTGGCGACGACGCTTTCCTTGGCCATGAAGCCGCTGATGAGGGCGGCGGTGATGCGCCAGTCGCCAAAGCCCATTGGCCCGAAGACGGGCGCGATGACACCGGCTACTGCGGCGAGCATGCTGTCAGCGGGATCGGTGGCAACGTTGAGGGTGATGGTGAACTGATTGAGGAACCAGATGACGAGGGTGGCGACGAAGATGACGGTGAAGGCGCGCTGGATGAAGTCGCGGGATTTATCCCAGAGGAGCATGCCGACGCTTTTGGCGGATGGCATGCGATAATTTGGCAGCTCCATGACGAATGGCACGGCGTCGCCGGCGAAGAGGGTCTTGCGGAAGAGGAGGGCGACGAGGATGCCGACGAGGATGCCGACGAAATAGAGCAGGGTCATGACGAGGCCACCGTTATCTGGGAAGAAGGCGGCGGTGAAAAATCCGTAGACGGGCACTTTGGCGCTGCAGCTCATAAATGGTGTGAGCAGGATGGTCATTTTGCGGTCGCGCTCGCTTGGCAGGGTGCGGCTGGCCATGATGGCGGGCACTGAGCAGCCGAAGCCTATGAGGAGGGGCACGATGCTGCGTCCGGAAAGGCCGATCTTGCGCAGGAGCTTGTCCATGACGAAGGCGACGCGCGCCATGTAGCCGCTGTCTTCGAGGAGCGACAGGAAGAAAAACAGGGTGATGATGATCGGGAGGAAGCTCAGCACGGTGCCGACGCCGCCGAAGATGCCGTCGCGCACGAAGCTGACGAGGACGCTGTTGACGCCGGCGCCTTCCATCCAGCCGACGACGAGGTCGGAGAGCGAGCCGATGGCTGTCTCGAGGAGGCCTTGCAGCCAGGCGCCGATGACGTTGAAGGTGAGATAAAAGATGGCGCCCATGATGGCGATGAAGGTTGGGATGGCTGTCCATCTGCCGGTGAGGATCTGGTCGGCTTTGCGGCTGCGGGCGTGCTCGCGGCTTTCGTGGGGCTTGACGACGGTTTCGCTGCAGACGTCGAGGATGAAATCGAAGCGCATGTCGGCGATGGCGGCTGCGCGGTCGAGGTGGCGTTCTGTTTCCATCTGCTGGATGATGTGCTCGATGGCGTCCTTTTCGTTCTGGTCGAGGTGGAGGGCTTCTTCGATGACGCTGTCGCCTTCGATGAGCTTGGTGGCGACGAAGCGGATTGGCACGTCGGCCTGTTCTACGTGGTCTTCGATGAGATGCATGATGGCGTGGATGCAGCGATGCACGGCGCCGCCGTGCTCATCGTCTTTGCAGAAATCCTCGCGCTGTGGTTTTTCCTGATATTTTGCGACGTGGATGGCGTGGTCGATGAGCTCGTCGATGCCTTGGTTTTTCGCGGCGGAGATTGGCACGACGGGCACGCCGAGCTGTTCCTCGAGGGCGTTGACGTGGATGGTGCCGCCGTTGGCGTTGACTTCGTCCATCATATTGAGGGCGATCACCATCGGGATATGCAGCTCGAGGAGCTGCATGGTCAGATAGAGGTTGCGCTCGATGTTGGTGGCGTCGACGATGTTGATGATGCCGCGTGGCTTTTCCTTGAGCAGGAACTGGCGGGTGACGATCTCTTCGCTGGAATACGGCGACATGGAATAGATGCCGGGCAGGTCGGTGACGAGGGTGTTGTCGTGGCCGCGGATGACGCCGTCTTTGCGGTCGACGGTGACGCCGGGGAAATTGCCGACGTGCTGGTTGGCGCCGGTGAGCTGGTTGAAGAGGGTGGTCTTGCCGCAGTTCTGGTTGCCGGCGAGGGCGAAGGTCAGTGTGACGCTGTCGTCGAGGGGTGTTTCGTTTTCTTTGTCGTGATAGATGCCGCCTTCGCCGAGGCCGGGATGCGCGATGTGCGGTGTGCGCGGTGCGGCTTCGTGGGTGTGCAAGAGTGCGGGGTCGATGGCTTTCACCTGAATGTGCTCGGCGTCGGCCAGTCGCAGTGTGAGCTCGTAGCCATGCACGGTGAGCTGCATGGGGTCGCCGAGGGGGGCAAATTTGACGAGCTTGACATAGGTGCCTGGGATGAGGCCCATGTCCAAAAGATGCTTGCGCAGCTGATCTTCGCCGCCAACGGCGACGACCTGGACGGATTCGCCGATCTCAAGCTCGCGCAGCGTTCTGATTTTTTCTTTCTCCATGATATTCTCCTTCGGGCGTTCGGGCGGAACGTCCTACCTTCTCTCTGTGATACAGCGTTTATTATACCACAAAACGGACGCGCGCAAACAGTAATCCTACGGAAGCATTTGTTTTTCGCGGCAAATTCTCTGCGCTGGCACAAAAAAAGACGCCCGCTGGGGACGTCTGTATGGTATACTAAAGATATGGAGCGCTGCCATAGATGGTAGGCGGTTCCTCGATTCCAACGGCGATCCTTCGCCAGGAAGCGAGGTGGTTCTTATGGATATTCAAACTACAATCGAACTGATTGCCCTCGTGGTGTCAGCTGTAGGACTAGGTATTTATATTGAACGTAAAAAATAGCCGCCCCAAGCCAAAGGTTGCGGCTATTTTAGTCTAACACTGAGGAACCGTCTACCGGCAGTGCTCCTCTTTCTATGGTCATTATACCACGATTGCCCGGCTGCGACAATCGTTTTTTTATGCTCAGAATGTGAAATCGACGCCCATGATGAGCATCATCATGCTGACGAGGGCGACGATCATCGACAACGGCAGGAAGATGTAGACGCACAGGCGCCAGGCTCTGGAGTAGACGTCGTCCAGCGTCACTGGCAGGCGATAGCAGCCGCTGATCTTTTTCAGCGTCCAGGTGTGGTATTTTTTGCGCAGACGACGCAGCGCCTTGAGGGCGGTGCCGGAGAGCAGCAGCAGAAAAATACCGGCAGCGACGAGAAAGATGACGCCGACGGGATTGTTTTCAAAGATCTCATACGGCGCGTTCTCGAGGACGGACATCACCTGCGCTGGCAGGCTGTCCACAAGGTTCATCTGGAAGATGACGCCGAGCGCGATGGAAAGGATCCCGGCCAGAAACATGGCCAAAAATCCCAGATAAAGCACCAGCCCAAAGATCACGGCGAAAAGGCTCACGAAAAAGATGCCGAAGCGCTTGAAAAAGCCTGCGGAGCCGTTTTTCTTCAGGGCGCGCTTGTTGCTGTATTCCTTGCCCTGATACTGCGCCGCCAGCGTTTCCGGATCCGGCAGGGTGCTGATGATCTCGGTGTCGCCGACGGACTGACGATTGCGCTTAAAGAAATAATTTTTGATATCCGTCACCATTTTGTCGGCGTCCGGAATGTCTTTACCGGCGAGGGCCTGCTCCAGCGCGGAGATGTACTCGCCTCTTGTTTTATATTCCATTTCCCACGTCAATGCGTATTCCTCCCAATTATGATCGAGCGCGTGTATCTGCTCCTATCATACACGAAAAAGTTTGCCAGAACGTTACAAATTCATTAAAAACGTGCGCAACCGCTCATTTTTTCAGACGCAGCGCGGCTTGGGTGAGCTTTGCGGCGGCTCCTCGCGCACGCACGGCGCCCTTCTCAAGCTTTTGCAGCGGACAGCTGCGCTTTTCTGCCGCGAAATCATAGTCTGCGATCGTCTTCACGCCGCTGTAGATGGTGGCTGCGCCAAAGCCGACGGGATGCACCTCCACTGCTGTGAGCCCGGCGTCGCGGAACATCTGCGCGATCTCCTGGCGCGGCGGGAAGGTCTTCAGGCTCTCTGCCAGCCAGGTATAGGCCGGGAAGCCGTTGGAGATCGTTTTGCCGCTGACAAGATGGCTGCCCAGCCATGGCACGACCTTGAAATAGTAGAAAGTAAAGAACGCACGCGCCGGTGGAAAGCCCGGACGCGACACGTCGATGCAGACAACCTTGCCGCCTGCGCGCACGACGCGCGCCATCTCGCGGATCGCCAGCGGGATGTCGCTGACATTGCGCAGCGCAAAGCCGCTCGTCGCCGCGTCGAAGCTGTCGTCCGGAAACGGCAGCGCCAGCGCATCGCCCTCGACAAACTGCACATGGCAGTTCGGATGGTCCTTCATCTTCGCGCGCGCTGCCTCAAGCATCTGCGCCGAAAAATCAAGCCCCACAGCCTGGCCATAGCGTCCGGCGATCTCCGCCTGCTGGTAGGTCATCTCGCCAGTGCCGCAGCAGACATCCAGCCCCTTGCCGCCAGGGCCCAGCTCCGTTTTTTCCATGACGAGCTTCTGCCAGTGCGGCAGCATCCCCCAGGTCATGAGGAGATTCATAAAATCGTATTTGCCAGCGATGGATTCAAACACCTCGTGGACGTATTTTTCCTTGCGTTCGTTTTTCATATCCGAGTCCTTTCTATCGTCATGCGCTTGTCGATCCGTTCAATATGCTTGGCGCGCCCGTCGCCATCAATTTCCAAAAGCACCGCCTGGAAGAGAAACGCGTCGTCCTCGCTCTGCTGGAATTTCACCCGACGCTGCGTCAGAAAGCGGTTGATCGACGCCTCCACCTTCATGCCGATGACAGAATCCACCGGCCCAACCATGCCCACATCCGTCTGATAAGCCGTGCCCTCAGGCAGGATCTGCGCATCCGCCGTTGGGATGTGCGTGTGCGTGCCGATCACCGCGCTCACCTTGCCGTCCAGATAGCGGGCAAAGGCCAGCTTTTCCGACGTCGCCTCCGCGTGCATGTCGACAATGATTGTGCGTACGCCCTGCGCATGCAGATCGTCCACGATCCCCATGATCTCCTGAAACGGGCTTGTGAGCGTCGACACATAGACATTGCCCATCGCCACAACCACCGCCACCTGGCGATGGTTCGCCTCCGTGATCGTCCAGCCGCGGCCAGGCGTGTCCGGCGGATAGTTGAACGGGCGCACGATGTCCTCGTTTTCATCGATGAAATGATAGATCTGCGGCTGGTTCCAGGCATGGTTGCCCAGCGTCACCACATCCACCCCGATGCGTTTGAGCTCCTGATACTGCTTCAGATTCAGCCCGTTCTGCGTGTGGATGTTTTCGCCGTTGGCGATCACCAGATCGATCTGTTTTTCCTGCTTCAACTGGCGGATACAGCGCGATGCCATCTCGATCGAATCCGGCGTCACCATATCGCCAATAAATAGAATGTTCATAATCGCATGCTCCTGTCTCTTTGCCCATCCATCATAGCATTTTTGCCGCAGCGCCGCAAGAAAGCCGTGGCTTTGGGCATAAAAAAACGCACTCACATTTTTTGGCGAGTGCGTCGACGTTAGGAATTCCACGGGATTCGAACCCGCAACTCAGGTGCCACAACCTGTATGATGCCGTTTCAACAAAAATTCCTTTCGACTTAACCATATTATAGCAATCCAAAAACGCATTGTAAAGCCATTTTTGGCAATCTCTGGCAAATTTTATACAAATTAATGAAATGTCACCGTGTTGTAAATCTTTTCGCCGCAAGCTGGCCCGAGAGAAATCCGCCACCCCCGCCGCCGCCAAAACCACCAGCCCCCCGCACGTCGCCACCAGCGCAGAGGCTGAAGTGCGCAGATTTATGCAGATGGGTGGGGATTTGTGAAAATCGGGGGCGGTGGTGTGTCTGTCTGTCCAGCGGTTTTGCACTCTTTATATATCATACACACAGAAATAACGAGTTATCTTTATTATCTATCAGCGATTTATAACTCGTTTTTCCTGTTTTATCTCCGAGGTTTTCTTTTGGTATTTTATCGGACAGACGGACACAGATGACGAGAAATGCCTTTGCACAGCGGTTTCCAGCGATTTTGACGAAAAACAAAATGGACAGAACCGCCAGAGGTGGCTGTCCATTTCTGTCGAGACTCAGGCTATCCTTTTGCGTACAAAGGTTTTGCTCGGGCGGCGTCCGCCGTAGGCCTTGTCGAGGCTCAGGCGTTCTGGCGAAAGCTCCCAGTCAGGGAGATTGGCGAGAATGTTATTGACCTCGCGAACGTCGGCCTTTCTCACCTCTGTCAGCGGGCGACCCAGCTCCTCCACGCAGAATTCTAGCCCTGTCACGCGCTTACGCTGGAAGGTTTTCTGCCCGCTCGGACAGCTCTCCACCTGTCGCAGCCAACGGCGGCGCGCTTCGATCTCGCGTTCGGCCCAATCCGACGGCAGCGGTTTTTCGAGAAAGGCCCTCACCGTGTCCAGAAGCGGGTCCTCCTCGCTGAAATCCGCGCGCTTTTCGTTTGCGATGCGCTCCAGCTCCGGCGAGAGCACCAGCGACACCTCCGCGTGGTAATACGCCATCACCTCCGCCCAGATCTGCTCGCGCTCGCGGGGGAGATCGCTGTGAACGTCCTTTGTCTGGGGCTGCACCCCGCAGGCAACCGGCCAGTTGCGGCGTTCGCCGGTGATATCCCCGAGGAAGAAGCGGTTGTTCGTCGTTCCCCAGAACACACATTGACGCTCCACGACCACGCTGCGTTTGCCGTAGGGCGGGCGATATTTGTCACTGTTTTTCGAGAGGAAGGCCTTGACGCTTTCGATCATCGCCTTGTTGAAGCCAGCCAGCTCAGGAATTTCCACCATCCAGCTTCCCTGCAGCGACATGAAGGTGTCCTTGTCCTTGAGCTCGTAGAGGCTGTCGTTGAACCAGCCCTCCTCAGGACAGAGCAGGCGGATAAGGCTCGATTTGCCGATCCCCTGCGGACCGCTGAGAATGAGGATCGTGTCGTATTTAACGCCCGGCTGCATCACACGCGTCACCGCAGCGACCAGATGCTTGATCGTGACAGCGCGGGTATAGGGCTCATCCTCTGCCCCGAGATAATCCACCAGGAGCGTCGGCACACGCTCCACGCCGTCCCACTTCGGCAAATCCTCCAAATGATCGCGCACAGGATGGCGCTTGTTGTTCATAAAGGCGTTTGTCAGCGCAATCTCCGTGTCGCCTTTGTTCTTCAGCCCGTCGTACTGCGCCTCCATATAGAGGATAAGCCCCGCCGTATCCGCATCCGTCCAGTCGCGGGGCGCAGCGGGATCGCTTTCATCAGACCATGGCAAGCGCCCGCTCACGATCTCGCGTCCGGCGAAAACGTCGTTATACAGCTTCCCTGCAAACGCCGGATCGTGCGTCAGAATGAGGAAGATATTGTTGATCGTTTTCGCCACACGGCCCTTGCCATCGTATTCCAACAGGCTCTTCCAGTCCTCTTCCTCGCCGAACAGCGCCTGCTTCACGCGCGCATCGTCCTTCACAAGGGCGACCATCGCCGCGTAGCTCGGAAGCTTCGTCGGATTTTTCGTGCGACTCCCCGCATCCAGCGCGCCGAATTTATGCAGGCGCACCAGGTCGAAGGCATTCAGGCGTTTGCCGCTTGCAGGCGAGGTCGAATGGTTGTCGTAGCAGGCCAGGCCGTCGTCGTAGATCACCAGGCCATTCGCCGCAGATCCTGCAGCATAGGTATAGCGATCCGGCGCATCTCCCGGCGTGTAGACTTCCGGCAGAAAGGCCGCGATCGCTTCCGGCACGCTGTAGGCGCGGCAGAAAGCCCCCACCAGCCCCGGCTTTTCCCGTGGGTCCTGGAGCGACTCTGCGTCCCCCTCGTCGGCTGGTGGCAGCGCAGGCGTCTTTTCCGCGTGCGGCCACTGGCGCGCATCGCGCCAATCGTCGTAGCGCGCCAGCACCTCCGCACCCACCACAAGCGGCCCCTCGTGGACCACAAAAGCCGCGTCGTAATCCATATCCCGCGGCGCCGACGGCCAGAACATCAAGCGCTCCGGCTGGTCCGTCGATGGGTCAAACCATTCAATGCCAATATCCTCCTCAAGCCCCCGCGCGATCGCCGTGTATTCCTCCGGCGATACAGGCCGCGCCAGCGGCAGGATGATGCGCAATCGCGGCGCATTCGGCGTGTGGCTGTGCGTCGGGTGGACAATGTAAAAATACGGCAGCGCGCGCTCAATTTGCGCCAGCGCCTCCTCGAGCGAGACAGTCACCTCGTCCAGATCCAGCGTGATCAGCGAGCGGCTTTCCACCTCGCCCTTGGCGCGGCGCGTGCCCTTGAGCGTTCCCCCCACATAGCCGCCAACGTCCTTGCAGGCGCTGCGCTCCGATTTGTCCATCGCAGCGTATTCCGCCACCCGCTCCGCCGTGCGGCGCGGGTTCGCCAGCTTGTCGATGAATTTCGCCAGCGTCCACTCCTCGCGCTTCCAAACCCTCGCGCGCACACTTCCGCCGACAGCCAGCGTGTAGGTCGTCTGATAATGATCGGTCATAGGCGTCACTCCTTTTTCGTGAGAAAATCGTGGGCAATAGTTTTGTGGTTGGTCATAGCGATCGTCCTTTCTGAAAATTTGCTGTTTGTATTTAGCGCGCAACGCTTCTTTCGCAAATATCGTTGCGCATTCGATACGATTAATTTACACCAATTCTGTTGCGATGTCAATACGATTTTCGAACGCAGCCGTCGTTTTTTCGTTGCGTTCACGGTACAGTCATGCTATACTAAAGCCATAGAAAGGAGGTCCGACCCATGACAGAAACCCTGGGTTACCGACTGAAACGCGAACGCACCCTGCGCCAGCTCTCGCAGGAAGCCCTCGCCAAAGCCCTCACCACCAAAGACACCTCGATCAACAAGAGCATGATCTCCCGCTGGGAGCGCGATCTCGATGCACCATCGACAAAAAATCTCCGTCGCCTCGCCGAATATTTTGACCGCCCGCTGGATTATTTTCTCTGCGACGAAGATATTTCCTTCCCAAATCTCAGTCTCGCGCTGAGCGAGATCTGCGAACACACCGGCGCCACTCACGCCGATTTGGCCGAGGCCATCAACATCCCCGAGGAAGATCTCTCCCGCTACGAAGCCGAAGAAGAGATCAGTACGCACCTGCTGGCAGAGCTCTTCCGCAAATTCATGATGCCAGGCATCTTTTCCTCTCTGAATGCTAACAGTAAGATCACCGAATACGGTCACGCACCCTCAGAAGACGGTTCTGACACAGCGTTCAGCAATGCCGACCTGATCGATTACATGACGCGCACAGAGTTGGGCAATCAGCTTCGCGAAAAAAATGCCCAGTCTCATCTCTACGAGATCCCTTTGCTCTCAAGCGCAGCCTTCGCCCATGCAAGAACCACCGCTGATGGCACGCTGGCCGGTTTCTGGGTCGCAGCGGATTACGACGAGACCATCACCCTCAGCATCGACACCGGCGCCACATTCTGCCTGCGTGCGCCAGACGACGCCATGGCCGCCGCCGGCATCCGCACAGACGACCTCGTCTTTGTAAAAAAGCAGCTTATCATGGATGACGGTGAGATCGCTGTCGTCCTCGTCCCCGGCGATGATGGCGCCGCCACGCGCCTGCTCGTGCGCCGCGTTTACCACACGCCCGGCTCCACGCAGCTCCAGCTCACCGCCGACGACCGCAGTTATCCACCGCTCCTCGTCGATCTCTTCGAAAATGGCGGCGCCAAGATCATCGGCAAAGTCACCTACACCCTCACCCAGCCCCACTGAGCGCCCAAGCCTTGAGAAAATCGCCGTTTAATGCTATAATTGGGGCATTGTGACCGAAATCAATCATTAAACCAAGGGAGTTGTATCATCATATGAAATTAGGCATTGTTGGCCTTCCGAATGTTGGTAAGAGCACGCTTTTCAACAGCATCACAAAAGCCGGGGCGGAATCGGCGAACTATCCGTTCTGCACGATCGACCCGAATGTGGGCGTGGTGGCTGTGCCGGATAAGCGTCTGGGGGTGCTGGCGGAAATTTCCAAGAGCCAGAAGATCGTGCCGGCGACGATCGAATTTGTCGATATCGCTGGGCTTGTCAAGGGCGCGAGCCACGGCGAGGGCCTGGGCAACCAGTTTCTCTCGAACATCCGCGAATGCGACGCGATTGTGCACGTTGTGCGCTGCTTCGAGGACACGAACGTGATCCACGTGGATGGCAGCATCGATCCGATCCGCGACATTGAGACGATCAATCTGGAGCTGATCTTTGCGGACATGGAGGCGGTGGAACGCCGCATGCAGAAGACGGCGAAGGGCACGAAGACGAACGATAAGAAGCTGATCTGCGAAGACAATATGCTGAAACGTCTCTATCCACATCTGGAAGCGGGCGAAAGCGCGCGCACCTTTGAGTGCAAAGACGACGAGGAGCAGTTCTATTTCAACCAGCTGAACTTGCTGACGGCGAAGCCGATCCTCTACGCGGCGAATGTCAGCGAGGACGACGCTGCGGAAGGCAACGCGATGGTGGACGCTGTGCGCGACTATGCGGCGAAGGAAGGCAGCGAGGTTTTCGTGATCTGTGCGGAGATCGAAAACGAGATCGCCCAGCTGGAGCCGGAGGAAGCGGCAGAATTTCTCGAATCTCTGGGCCTTGCTGAAAGCGGACTGGACCGCCTGGTGGCGGCGTCCTACAAGCTGCTGGGCCTGATCAGCTACCTCACGACGGGCGAAAAGGAAACCCGCGCCTGGACGATCCGCCGCGGCACAAAGGCGCCACAGGCGGCTGGCAAGATCCACTCGGATTTCGAACGCGGCTTCATCCGCGCGGAGGTTGTGAGCTACGACGATTTCACGGCGGCTGGCAACTACGCGGCTGCGCGCGAGGCGGGCAAGGTGCGCCTGGAAGGCAAGGAATACGTCGTCAAGGACGGCGACATCATCGAATTTCTGTTTAACGTATAAAAAAAGATCACCGCTTGCGACTGCGAGCGGTGATTTTTTGTGCGAATTATTTATTCTGCTGGTTGTAAGCGAGCTGCTTGGCGGCCTGCTGCTTGAGCCAGGCGTTGATGAACTCGTCGATCTCGCCGTCCATGACTGCGCCAACATTGCCTTTTTCAAAATTGGTGCGATGATCCTTGACGAGGGTGTATGGGTGGAACACGTAGGAGCGGATCTGGCTGCCCCAGCCGATGTCCTGCTGTTCTCCCTGGAGACGGGCGATCTCGGCCTCCTGCTGCTTGATCTTTTCTTCAACGAGGCGGCTGGTGAGCATCTTCATCGCGGTGGCGCGGTTCTGGATCTGGGAGCGCTCGTTCTGGCACTGCACGACGATGCCGGTTGGAATGTGCGTGATGCGCACGGCGGATTCGGTCTTGTTGACGTGCTGGCCGCCAGCGCCGCTGGAGCGATAGGTGTCGACCTTGAGATCCTTGTCGTCGATCTCGATGGTGGTGTCGTTTTCAACCTCCGGCATGACTTCCACTGCGGTAAACGAGGTGTGGCGTCGGCCGGATGCGTCGAATGGCGAAATGCGCACCATGCGGTGCACGCCCTTTTCGCTCTTCAGATAGCCGTAGGCGTTTTCGCCTTCGATGAGCATGGTCACGCTCTTGATGCCGGCTTCGTCGCCGTCGAGATAATCAAGCACCTCGACCTTGTAGCCGTGGCGCTCTGCCCAGCGCACATACATGCGATAGAGCATCTCTGCCCAGTCCTGGCTTTCGGTGCCGCCGGCGCCTGGATGGATCGAGAGGATGGCGTTGTTGTCGTCGTAGTCGCCGTTTAAGATCGTCTCCAGCTCAAAGGCGTCGAGCTCCTTGGTGATCTCCGCCAATGTGTCGACGATATCCTGCTCGAGATCGGCGTCTGGCTCTTCCTTGGCGAGCTCGATCATGACCTCGAGATCCTCCATTTTGCCAGCGAGGGCGTTGTATTTGTCCACCTTGCTTTCAAGGCGCTTCTTTTCCTGCATGATGGCCTGGCCACCTTCCGGATTGTTCCAGAAATCCGGCGCCGAAATGATCTCGTCGATCTCGGCGATGCGTTTTTTGCGGCCTTCGAGGTCCAGCGATTCGCTCAGGTCAGCGAGGGTCTGCTGGGCGTCCTCGATGGCTTTGTGTGTTTCGTAATCCATATCCCCACTCCTTATTTTTCTGGTCAAAAGGACAAAGCCAGCGGCGCCAGCTTTGTCCCAGTGTTCTCTTTACGCATTTTTGCCGCAGCAATGCTTGTATTTCTTCCCGCTGCCGCATGGGCATGGGTCGTTGCGGCCAACCTTCTGCACGGTGACCGGTTTTTTCTTCTGCGGTTCCTCGTTGCCATGGCGGGCGTTCAAGATATCCGTGCGCTCCTCCTGCTTTTCTTCCTGCTGCTGCACCTCTTCCTGGTGGCGGATCGTCACCGCAAAGAGCATGCGGATCGTGTCAAACTGGATGTTGTAGGTCATCTCGTTGAACATATCGTAGGATTCGTTGCGGTATTCGTCGATCGGCTTGTGCTGCCCGTAGGCGCGCAGGCCAATGCCCTGACGCATCTGATCCATCGCGTCGAGGTGGTTCATCCAGTTGATGTCAACGTTGCGCAGGAGAATGTTGCGCTCAAAATCGTGGAAGATCGCTTCGCCGATCTCCGCTTCCTTCTCAGCGTAGCGCGCGTGTGCCTTTTCTTTGAGAGCGTCGCGCACCTCTTCGGAGGCCATGTTCGGGAATTCCGACGTATCCACGCCGTCTGGGAAGTTGAAGATCTCCATCAGGCGCAGCGTCAGCTGGTCGAGGTTCCACGCTTCCGGATAGGTTTCGCCGTGGGCCGCTTCGTCGCAGACAGTGTCCACCAGACGATCGATCATCGCGCCGATGCTTTCCGCCATGTTTTCGCCGCGCAGCACCTGACGACGCTGTTCGTAGATGATCTCGCGCTGACGGTTCATGACATCGTCGTATTCGAGGATGTTCTTACGGGCTTCAAAGTTGCGCGCTTCCACGCGTTTCTGTGCGTTTTCAATGGTGCGGCTGACCATGCGGTTTTCGATCGGCATTTCATCGTTCATGCCAACCTTGTCCATGATCGCCGGCAGCGTTTCTGCGCCAAAACGGCGCATCAGATCGTCCTCCAGGGAGATGTAGAACTGGGTGTAGCCCGGGTCCCCCTGACGACCACTGCGCCCGCGCAGCTGGTTGTCGATACGGCGTGCCTCGTGGCGCTCCGTACCGATGATGTAGAGCCCGCCCTCGTCGACCACACGCTGGTGTTCGTCGGCGCACATCTCGCGCGCCTTTTCCAGCGCCTCGCGGTTCATTTCCGGCGTGATCTCCTCGTCTTCCTTGGGCTCCTTGTGCAGGATCTCGTCTGCCAAAAGCTGCGGATTGCCGCCGAGGATGATGTCCGTGCCGCGGCCAGCCATGTTCGTCGCGATCGTGACGCTCTTTTCCTTACCAGCCTGGGCAACGATGAGCGCTTCCTGTTCGTGGTATTTTGCGTTCAGCACCTTATGTGGGATGCCGCGCTTCTTGAGGATATCCGCCAGGCGTTCGCTCTTTTCGATGGACACCGTCCCGACCAGGACCGGCTGTCCCTTTTCGTAAAGCTCAGCCACCTTGTCGGCAACCGCTTCAAACTTGCCGTTTTCCGTGCGGTAGATGATGTCCGGCGCATCCTCGCGGGCGACCGGCTTGTTCGTTGGCACGATGACGACGTCCATGCCGTAGATCGCGCGGAATTCGTCTTCTTCTGTCTTCGCCGTACCAGTCATGCCGGCGAGCTTTTTGTACATGCGGAAATAGTTCTGGAAGGTGATCGTCGCCAGCGTCTGGCTTTCTTTTTCGATGTTCACGCCTTCCTTCGCTTCGATCGCCTGATGCAGCCCCTCGCTGTAGCGACGGCCATACATGAGACGGCCCGTGAATTCGTCGACGATGATGACCTCGCCATCCTTGACAACGTAGTCGCGGTCGCGCTTCATCAATACCTGCGCCTTCAGCGCCTGGTTGACGTGGTGGGCGATCTCAATGTTCGTCTCGTCTGTGAGGTTTTCAATGCCCAGCAGACGCTCCACGTGCTTCGTGCCGTCTTCCGTCAGCGCCACCGTCTTGAGCTTTTCGTCGAAGGTGTAATCCTCTTCGTTTTTCAGCTGGCGCACGATCCCCACCATCGGCGTGTACAGATCCTTCGCCTTCGCAGCAGGACCGGAGATGATCAGCGGCGTGCGCGCCTCGTCGATGAGGATGGAGTCCACCTCGTCGACGATCGCATAATGCAGCGGACGCTGCACCATGTTGCGCTCATGCATGACCATGTTGTCGCGCAGATAGTCGAAGCCGAACTCGTTGTTCGTGCCGTAGGTGATGTCGCAGTTGTACGCATCCTTGCGCTGCACATAATCCAAACCATGCACGATCAGCCCGACAGACAGGCCCAGGAAATTATACAGCGGCGAAAGCTGCTGGGCGTCGCGGCGAGCCAGATAGTCGTTGACCGTGACAACATGGACGCCCTTGCCTTCCAGCGCGTTCAGATACACCGGACAGGTCGCCACCAGCGTTTTCCCTTCACCAGTTTTCATTTCGGCGATGCGCCCCTCGTGGAGCACATGACCACCCATGATCTGCACATCGAAATGGCGCAGCCCCAGGATGCGATCTGAAGCCTCGCGCACAACAGCGAAAGCCTCTGCCATGATATCGTCCAGCGTTTCGCCAGCAGCCAGACGTTCCTTAAATTCTGCCGTTTTGGCAGAAAGTGCTTCGTCAGATAATTCTCTGAAAGGTTTGTCGTACTGATTAACCTGAGCGGCAAATTTCTCAAGCTTTTTTACGTCTCTTTTATTGTCGTCTAATACTTTTTTCAACCAAGTATCGATACCCAAGCTATTCACTCTTTTCTGTAGTCATTGCTGCCTGGTAGCAGCTTCTGTTTTTGAGCTGTGATTCAACCAATTTATTATACCACATGCGCTCAAAAACTCAAATAAATATCCGCCGAAAGGCGCATCGTCACCAATTCTCAATGTCCCAACAAAAATTTATGACCTAATTATTGAATATTCTAAAAAACAAATATTGTATTTTCCTAAAGAGTCGGTTATAATAAAATTAATTATAGAAGAAATAAGTCAAATTTGTCGCGCACAGGTTTGATGAAGGAGGTATCCTCAAATGAACCCAACCGCCGTCAACTCAATGCCGGAGCTTCTGGCTGACAGCGAACGCTTCACAAAAACTGCCGGCATGCTGAAGCTCCTCAGCAATCCCAATCGCCTCATGATCCTCTACATTCTTTCTGAGGCCCCAAGATCCGTAAATGAGATTCACGACCTCTTGATGCCAGCGTCAAGCATCTCCCACAGCTCCCTCTCTCAGCATCTCGCACTTTTGCGGGCGCACAAGATCGTTTCGTTCAAAAAAACCGGGCAAATGTCCATTTATTCGATCAGCGACGAGCGTTTTGTGGAACTTTTGAAGATGCTTCGCGAAATAAATGTCTGAATCCCCTTGAAATATAAAGTGATGCGCATATAATAAATATATGGCTTCACATGGATTCAAATGTGAAAAATGTAACTGTTGAAAGGATGGGCACTATGAACATCACCATTAAAGGACGTAACACCGAAGTTACCAACGCACTGAAGGATTATGTAGAAAAACGTTTTTCCAAGCTTGAAAAATATTTCTACAAGGAAATGACCGGCACGGTCACTCTCGTCGTCGAAAAAGGCGACCATCGCGCAGAAGCAACGATCCCACTGGGCCGTTACATTCTCCGTGCTGAAGAATCCTCCAACGATATGTACGCTTCCATCGACGCCATCGTCGACAAGATCGAGCGTCAGATCCGCAAGTACAAAACCCGCATGAACCGCAAGGGCAAACAGGCCAAGGCTGAACCAATGTTCTCCCCTGCTGCCGACGAGATCGCTCATGCAGAAGAAGCACCAGAGATCGTCACCAAGAAGAAAACCTTCACCGTGAAGACCATGGACATCGAAGAAGCCGTCATGCAGATGGAACTTCTCGACCACGACTTCTTCATCTTCCTCAACGCGGACACCGACGACATCGGCGTCGTTTATCGCCGCAAAGACGGCACCTACGGTCTCATCGACCCACAGCGCTAAGCGTCAGAACGCAGCTCCGAAATCGGGGCTGCGTTTTTTCTCTGCGCGCAGAATATCCCACAGAAAAACAGGCAGAGCCGACCGGATTTTGGTCTTCTCTGCCTGTTAGCATTTATTTCAGCGCATCGCGCACAATATTGGAAAAATCGAGCAGGAGCATCGCCGTGATCCCCCAGATCGCACGACCGTCGTAGCGGTAGATCGGTACATCGCGGCTGCCCTCTGTGAAGCTCTGGGCGATCGCCTCTTCCAGACTGTCGCCGGCGCGCTGACGCTGCAGCACGTCGAGATGGTGCATTTCCGGCAGCGTCTCGATGAAGAAATCCACAGGGATCGTCAGCACCTCGCTGACAGCGCGTGGGTCCGGATCAAACGCCACAGGATCCAGGCGGCAGATGAAGCTGTAGACCTTCATCCCCTGCAGCCCGTGGTAGGTGTCCAGCTGATTGATCACATGCACATTGTCGCGGCGCAGCCCCAGCTCTTCGCAAACCTCGCGCATCGCGCAGGCGCCCGGCGCTTCGTCGTCGTACATTTCACCGCCTGGAAAGCAGATCTCGCCAGGCTGGTGGATGATCCCCTGGTTGCGCACCTCCAGCACGATATGGTCCTTGCCGCCCAGCTCCACAAGCGGCAGCATGCAGGAAAAATAGCGGCGCTTGTCGGCAGCGTGGCTCTCGTGGCGCGCAAAGATCTCGTCGATGGCGTGCACCTCTTCGATATTCAGCCGCTTGCTGCCCCAGGCATCGCGCAAAATCAGCACCGACGCGCCGATCAGGAGCACAACGCCGACGATGGTGTTCCAGTAAACGTGTTCGCCGAGGAAAATCACCGCCAGCACCGGTGCAATCGCCGGCTTGATGTAAAACGCAATCGCGCCCGTCGTGGCGTCGGAATAGCGGATCGCTGTGAAGTAGCAGATGTAGCCGACGCCTGTCACGACAATGCCGATATAGGCCACAAGCAGCCAGTTGTCCACAACACCGGCGACAATCGGACGCCCGGTGAAAACGAGGATCGGCAGCAGCACCACAGAACCGATGAGAAAGCTCACGCTCGTCTGCGCCAGCGCGCCGAGACGGCCAATGGTGCGCTTGCCCATGACGGTGTAAGCGCCAAAGGTCGATGCAGCCACAAGGGCCAGCACCAGCCCCTGCGGCGTGTTTCCCGGTTGCACATCCCAGGGACGGATCATGAACACAGCGGCAACAAGCCCCAGCCCGCAAGCCATCCACTTGGCGCGGTCCATCTTCTCGCTCGTGAAGAGATGGGCAATGAACATCGTGAACAGCGGATTCAGGCAGATAATCGACGACGCCGTCGCTGCGTTGCAATAGCCAACGGCGTACTGAAACGCCAGCATGCTGATCGATACCCCCATGATGCCGACCGCCGCCAGCCAGAGCACATCGCCGCCTGTGAGCTTGGCGCCGCGCTTGCGGAGATCGGACCAGCCCAGCGGCGCCAGCACCAGCCCGCCGATGAGGAAGCGCAAAAAGGTCATCTGGATCGGATCAAGGCTGTTTCCAGCGACCTTCAGCGCCACCTCCATGGTGCCGAAGAAAAACGCCGTCAGACAGACGTAGATCACGACTTTCTTCATTTTCATAGCGACTGACTGCACCTCCTTTTACGCGTGGATCTTGCAGGAAAGCGCCGTCACGTCGATTTTAATCACCTGCACGAGATCCACCATCGCATCCTCGAAGGTGTAGTCTCTGCGCGCAGAATAATGGGCCATGATCGCTGCGAGCGCCTGGCGCTTTTCCTCTGGCGTAGAAAGCAGCGTCGCGCGTCCCTCGCCGATGATGCTCTCGTAGCGATTGCCCCAGCCGCAGGCTGTGTCTGCATCAAAATATTCAACGCCAGTCTCCATCTCAAAGCCCACATCAGCACCGCCACGGATGAGGTCGATCTTGCGGCCTTCAGCAGCGCTGTGGGCGTAGAGAATGTAGCGTCCGTTTTCCTCTGTCCAGCCGTAGTTCAGCGGCACGATATAGACGCGCCCATCCTCCACCAGGCCCAGATGCAGCGTGCGACATTTGTCAAGCACTGCGCAAATCATCGCTGGGTCTGTGATCCTGCGATCCTGTCTTCTCATTTCTCTCATGTACAATCTCCTCTCGTTCATTTCTGGTAATAGTCTAGCACTTTCGCCATCCGCCGACAATAAAAAAACGACAACCGCCGAAGCAGTTGTCGCGAAAGATCATTTGTGGATTGGTTTGTCGTAAGCAGCCGCCAGCTCAAATTCATCGGTGATGGATTTGTCCGGTGCTTTTGTCGCCAGGCTGACGACGACGATCGCAGCCAGACTCAGCAGGAAGGCCGGCAGGAGCTCGTAAACAGCGAAGACGCCGCCCATTGGCGCGATCAGATATTTCCAGATGAAGACCATCGCCCCACCGACGATCATCCCGGCAAGACCGCCCTGCCAGGTGGTGCGCTTCCAGTAGAGGGCGCAGATGATCAGCGGACCAAAGCTGGCGCCGAAGCCCGCCCAGGCGAAGGAAACGATCTGGAAAACGGAGCTGTCCGGATTGCGCGCGATGATGATACCGAGCACAGAGATCAACACAACCGTGAGACGCGCAAGACCAATGCTCTGCTTGTCTGTGAGACGGATGTGAAAGGTTTCCTGCACAATATCCTGGCTCACGCTGCTCGCCGCCGCCAGAAGCTGGGACGACGCCGTAGACATCGTGCTGGCGAGGATACCGGAGATAACGATCCCGCCCATGATCGCTGCGAGCACGCCAAAGCCAGAGAGCAGATTGGCGATCTCGATCAGGATGTTTTCCGAAGCAGAGCCTTCGAGCATCGGAATGACGCCTTCAAGGCTCAGCGTGTGGCCAGCGATACCGATGCAGACAGCCAGCGCCATTGCGAGAATGACCCAGCCAGTGCCGACGCGGCGGGAAACCTTGAGCTTCTGCTCATCCTCGATGGCCATAAAGCGCAGGAGAATGTGCGGCATCCCGAAATAGCCCAGCCCCCAGGAGAGCGTCGTGATGATCGAAAGCAGGCCAAAACTCGTCGAGCTGTCCGTCGTTGGATCGTAGGAAAGCGTCGCCGACAGATACCCCGGCAGCGCGCGTGCATTGTCGAGAATGATATCCACCCCGCCGGCATTCACAACTGCGAAACCGACGACGAAGAAGATCGCCACCGACATGATGATGCTCTGGATAAAGTCCGTCATCGACACCGCCAGGAACCCGCCGATGGCAATGTAGCTGACGATGACGATCGCCGAAACGACCATCGTCACAGTGTAGTCGAGGCCCAACAGCGTCGAGAACACCTTGCCGCAGGCCGCAAAGCCGGAAGCCGTGTATGGCACGAAGAAAATAACGATGACGACCGCGCCGATCGCAGCGAGCACATTTTTCTCCTCGTGGAAGCGGTGCGATAAAAACTGTGGGAATGTGAAAGAGTCCGTAATGTGGGTGTAACGGCGCAGACGCTGCGCAGTGAAAAGCCAGTTAAAATACGTCCCGATGGCAAGCCCGGCGATGGTCCAGCCAGCGTGTGCCATCCCTGACAGATACGCCAGCCCCGGAATCCCCATGAGCAGATAACTGGACATGTCCGATGCTTCGGCACTCATCGCGGTGACGTATGGCCCGAGCGTGCGGCCACCGAGATAAAACTCAGAGGTGGAGCTGTTGCGCTTGCCGTAATAGACACCGATCAAAACCATGCCAACGAGATACACGAAGATCGTTATCAATACAATGATAGAACCTGTATGCATGTGATATGTCTCCCTTTCTGATGATAGCGATCATCTGTTAGTCTCCTGCGCCGCGCTAAAGCGACGCATTATGTATATTTTACCACAAGTCTGTGTAAATGCAAAAACAAAAAGCCTTATACAGCGAACAATTTTCACGCACTGTAATGCACCCGCTGCATGAAAATCGCCACCGCTGTTGTCAGCAGGTGGCGATGTGTGATTATTCGTCGTCGGATTCCGCTTTCTCCTGCGGCGCCGGCTTGACATTGATCTCCATAACACGGCGGTTGTCCACAGCAGTGACAGTGACCTCCAGCCCTTCGGCGATGAAATGATCGCCTTGCTTTGGAATGCGGTCGATCTGCTCCAGCACCCAGCCGGAAACCGTGGACGCCTCGCACTCGCCCTTGATCTCAAAGAGATCGTACATATCGTCAAGGTCGGTGGTACAGTCAATGTTGTAGCTGCCGTCCGGCTGCTTGTGGAGAAATTCTGTGACCTCGTCGTGTTCGTCCCAGATCTCGCCGACAAGCTCTTCGAGGATATCCTCCAGCGTCACGATCCCTTCCGTGCCGCCGTATTCGTCGACGACCACAGCCATGTGCACCTTGTTCATTTGCAGGATGCGCAGCAGCTTGAAGATCTTCGTGTTCGGCGTCGTGTAGACAACCGGCGATTTGATCATCGCCAGACGATCCTCGCCGCGCACGCGCGCCTTGTAGAAATCCTTCTGGTGAATGACGCCGATGATGTTGTCGATCGTTTCATGGTAAACCGGCAGACGCGAGTAGCCGTTTTCCACGAAAAGCGCGCCAACCTCCTGCATCGTCGATTCCTCGTCGACAGCGACAAGATCCACGCGCGGCGTCAGAATATCCGACACATCCAGCTCGTTGAACTCGATCGAGGCACGGATGAGATCGCCCTCGTGGGCGTCCAGTCCGCCTTCGCTCTCAGCCTGGTCGACAATGCCCATCAGCTCTTCTTCAGTGATGCCGTCGTCGCCGGAAGGCTTAAAGATCTTCGAGAGCAGCTTCTTCCACATGCTGAAAAGGAAATTCAGCGGCGTCAGCACAAGAATGATCACGCGCAGGATCGGCGCCGAAAACATCGCGAAGCGCTCTGGAAATTCCTTGGCCACGCTTTTTGGCGAGATCTCGCCAAAGATCAGCACCACGATCGTGATCACAACCGTCGAGATCGTGGCCCCGTAGGTCACAAAGATTTTCGTGAAGAGCAGGGTGGAGATCGTCGTCGCCGTGATGTTGACAATGTTGTTGCCGATGAGAATGCTCGAGAGCAGCTTGTCATAATCCTGCTCCAGCGCCAGCGCACGCGCAGCGCGCTTGTCGCCATTTTCCGCCCAGGTTTTCATGCGGATCGTGTTGAGCGAGGTGAACGCCGTCTCAGTGGCAGAAAAATACGCCGAGCACATCACAAGGATCACAATGGCAACGGTCATGCCTATCAAACTACTGTCCATAAATAAAAGATCAACTCTGCTTTCTTAATAGGATTTTATCAGGTTATCTTATACTATAGCATGAATCGGCACGCATTTCAATGAAACGGGCGATTGTTGCGCGCTGCAAACGCTCAGAAGCGCTCGTCGTGCACATGGCTCCAGTCGAGATCCTCCGCCGTGTGCGGCGCGCGCGTCTCCTCGCTTTCGCCAAGAGCCAGGATCGCCAGCACATCGTACGCTTCCGGAATCTCCAGCGCTTCGCGCACAAATGCGTTCGACGGCAGATTTTCGCCATTCGCCAGAAGCGTCTGCGACTGACGGCTGCGGATCTGCACCCAGCAGTTGCCGATTCCCAGCTCCTCTGCTGCCAGCTGCATGTAGGCCATCATGATCGAGCAATCCTCCACCCAGGTGTCCGAGCGCGTCGTGTCGCCCACAACCACCAGCGCCGCATCCGCGCTTGCGACGAGCGCCGAGCCGCCCGTCTTCGCGTGGGATAGTCGCTCCAGCATTTCTTTCTCGCGCACAACGATCAGCTCCGCCGGATGCAGATTGCGCCCCGTCGGCGCGAGTAACCCAGCCTCGATGATCTGCGACAGCGCATCGTCAGCGATCCGCGCCCCCGTGTACACACGTCTGCTGCGACGCTTTATGATCAATTCTCTGAAATCCATCGTTCATCCCATCCTTTCGTTTTCCACCAGCCTACCGCATCCACGCTCGCAGCGCAAGGATTTTCGCGCTCAACCCTCGCACGATTTTATTGAACGCATCGTTCGCCTTTGTTATAATTTTCTTATAGAAAGGCTGAAAGGAGGAATCATCCATGTCCATCACCGCCGCAGAATTAGAACTCAACCTCGGAAAATATCTGGCGCTCGCTGAATACGAAGACATCTACATCACGCTCAACGGGAAAACGATCGCAAAACTCACCAGCCCAACCTCCGATCGTCGGAAAATGGCAGATTCCCTGCTCGGCATCATCCCCGCAGATATCACCCTCGAAGAAGCCCGCGAAGAAAGGGCGCAGAAATTATGAAAGCATTGATCGACACCTGCATCATCATCGATATTCTCCAACAGCGCGACCCATTCTGTCACGCTGCAAACGATATCCTTCACGCCGTATCAGACAACAAACTGACTGGTGTGCTCACTGCAAAATCGCTCACAGATATCCACTACATCATTCGCCGAAGCATCCACAATGAAGCGACCGTGCGAAAACATCTGTCCACACTGTTTTCATTGTTCGCCGTTGCCGATACCTGCGCAGCAGATTGCGAGCGTGCGCTCGCTTCCAAAATGAGCGATTACGAAGATGCCATCATGGTTGAAACTGCAAAACGCATCGCCGCAGATTGTATCGTCACACGTAATCTCAAAGATTATACGCAGGCAGATATTCTTGTTCTCTCGCCGGAAGACTGTCTCGCCAAACTCGCTAAATAAATCAACGCCTTGCACCGACACCAAATTATGTCCATGCAAGGCGTTTGTTATTCTCTGGCGCTGGAAGATGAATCCACGAGGCTCTGACATCTCAGCACACCGATGCTCTAACGGCTATATCGCTGAGCAAAACGCCAGCGCTTAAAACGACAACGGGCGACCATCTTTCGCGAGATGGTCGCCCGTTTTGTGTTCACTCGTCTTCCAGACCAAAGGTCGCGCGGCAGAGGGCGCGGCCGGTTTCGGTGCGGAAGATATTTTCGTAAGCGTGGCGGATGGCGTCGGCGCTGACCTGATCCTCGTAGAGATTGACGAGGAAATCGGCTTCGATGAGGATCTGGTGATCGCTGCTATCCACTGCGTCGTAGCTGTGGTGATGGGCGACGAGCCACGTGACGCGGTCGATGTCGCCGACGCCCACGCCTGCTTCTGTCAAAAGTTTGCGGGCTGGCGCGGGTCCTTCCTTCTCCTGCAATTTGCCATCGCAGCGGCCGTATTTTTCCTCGGCAGGATGGATGCCAATGTCGTGCACGAGGGCGGCAAGCTCGATGACGCGCTGGGTTTTCGCGTCGACTTTTTCGCCGTGGGCGATGAGCCGCGCATAGGCATGGACCTTGAGAAAATGTTGGATGCGTTTGGCATCGCCACGATCAAAAGCGATCATGCGCTGGCAAACGTCGTCGATGAGAATCTGCTCGTTCATCTGCAAACCTCCTCAAGTATTGTACAAATGCGCGTAGACGCCGCCCTGCGCGAGCAGATCAGCGTGGGTTCCACTTTCGGTGATGCCGTCCTCGGTGAGCACGAGGATGCGCT
>OGWZ01001160.1_pt1 | contig 25871 bp, 29 predicted proteins | sample 1576141 | NCBI WGS metagenome assembly OGWZ01 (sample SAMEA3541512, study PRJEB24748) | human gut metagenome | biome: human gut; feature: human-associated habitat; material: faeces | place: China | collected 2012
CAGTTTAAACCCTTCCGGCAGATATGTGATTTCATATTCCTTGCTTAACTTTATTGTAAACCTGTCATCTGATACATTTTTAACATCCTCTACTTTTTCTCCCGGATATTTTCCAATATCAGTATGGTCATCATATGTTTTCATAAAAAATTCCAAGGTTTTCTCTTTCATTGCCGGCACTGATACAACTGAGATGTTGAAAATTAACAAAAGTACTCCAAGAGCTGTTGCTGTTCTATATACTTTTAATTTAAAGCTCAATGATTTAATTTTCTTTTTGCACAGCTGCTTTTTGCTGATTTTTTCAAATTCTTTTATTTGCTGTTTTGTTGGAGCATACTCATCTGTTTTGTTTAATTCTTCTGCCTCTTTTAATATCTTTCGTCCTTCTTTTTCCTGATACTCTGACAACATTGTTTTAAGTACACTATCCATCATTTCATCATTTATTTGTCTTTTCTTCATGCCTTATACCTCCCCATTAAATATTTTTAGAAGCTTTTCTCTCGCTCTTCTAATATAAGAATTAACATTGCTTTCCTTAATCCCTGTTATTTTGGAAATTTCTTTTGAGGACATTTCCATTGTGTAGCGATAAGTTAGAAGCTCCTTGTCTCTTTCTGACATTTTCAAAAGTGCATTGCTTAAATCAATATACATTTCACTTTTTTCAAATTCATTAATATGTCCTTTTTCTGACATATTAGTATTGCTAACCTGTTCTTCTGTGACGTATTCATCTAAATACTTTGATTTAATTTTGTTCTTCCTTAAATAGTCTATACAAACGCTTCTAATAGTTATAACGAAATAATAAGACCTTGCGTGACAATTTAATTTATTTATTTTTTCAAAATTCTGAATTATTTTTATAAAAGCCTCATTTACCATATCATTTGCTGTATGATAATCACCTATTATATCGTAGGCTTTTTTCCTCATTATTCGGTTATACTTCTTATACCAATCTGAAAGTATACTTTTCTCGTCTTCGTTTCTTATTTCTTCGATTATTGCAAGCATAATCTCCCTCCATTTTTTATTAAGTGTCTTTTATATCTTTTGTTATCTTCATACATTCTAGCAAAATTCTATAGTGTATTCAATCCTAACGTCTATCTACTAAATACAATACAAAGCATTATTTCAATCCATTTTCAAATATGCGTAAAGATTTTTAATTAATAGGATTTTTTAGTTAGTCAAAAAAAGAGCTGCTACCTTAAGTAACAACTCTTTTTATTCTTTAATTCAATTATCTGATTAGTTTTATCCAATTAAATCATCATATAACTGCTGATATTTCTTTGCTGATGTTTTCCATGAGAAGTCAACTGACATTGCTCTTTCAACCATCTTATTCCAATCACGTTTCTTGTCATAATATACGTGTTCAGCGTATCTTACTGTACCCATCATTTCGTGAGCATTGTAATTACAGAATGAGAAACCTGTTCCTGTGTTCTCATATTCGTTATATGGTTCTACTGTATCCTTTAATCCACCTGTCTCTCTTACGATAGGTAATGTACCATATCTTAAACTCATAAGCTGGCTTAATCCACATGGTTCAAATAATGATGGCATTAAGAATGCATCACAAGCTGCGTATACTTTGTGTGAACGTTCTTCTGAATAGTAAATGTTAGCTGATACGCTCTTGCCATATTTCCAGTCAAAGTGTCTGAACATATTTTCATAACGTTCTTCACCTGTTCCTAATATAACAAACTGAACTGCATCCTGACACATTTCATCCATTACACATGAGATAAGGTCAAATCCCTTCTGGTCTGTAAGTCGGCTTACAATACCAATCATCATCTTCTTTGGATTAACTTCCAATCCTAATTCTTTCTGAAGTGCTGTTTTGTTTTTAACCTTTTCTTTTCTGAAATTAGCCTTTGAGAAGTTCTTGTCAATGTACTTGTCTGTAGCCGGATTATATTCATCGTAATCAATGCCGTTAACAATACCTCTCAGGCAATTAGATCTTGCTCTAAGTAATCCGTCTAATCCTTCTCCAAAGAATGGTGTCTTAATCTCTTCTGCATATGTATCACTAACTGTAGTTACCATATCAGCGTAAACTATACCACCCTTTAAGTAGTTACCATTGTCATAATCTTTAAGCTTATCAGATGTAAAATAGTAATCTGACAATCCTGCAATATCCTTAATAGTGTCAATGTCCCATACTCCCTGGAATTTAAGATTATGAATAGTCATTATTGTCTTAATTCCCTGATAGAACTCTCCACTTGCGAAGCTGTCTTTTAAGTATACAGGTATTAATCCTGTATGCCAGTCATGGCAATGTATTACGTCCGGTCTAAAATCTATAACTGGCAAAGCTGAAAGGACTGCTCTTGAAAAGAATGCAAACTTCTCTAAGTCATATCTTGCATCACTGTATGGCTTTTCTCCGCCGAAGTAATATTCATTATCAATAAAATAAATCTTTACTCCTTCGTATTCAAGTTCCATAATTCCAACATACTGTTTTCTCCAACATAAGTCCATATAAAAATGGTCAATGTATGTCATCTGGTCTTTCCATTTCTGGTCAATGCACATATATTTAGGAATAATAACACGTACATCATATTCTTCTTTGTCAAAACTCTTAGGCAATGAACCAACTACGTCTGCCAACCCCCCTGTCTTAATAAAAGGTACGCATTCTGACGCTGCAAATAATATTTTTTTCATATATTTTTCCTCCAAGTCGTCTCTTTTTTGGATTTTGTTTCTTACGTATATAATACTAGAAAATCAGCTTAAATTAAAGTACTAATTATCTGCATTTGTATTCTAATCTGATTTTATCTGCAATTAATGCAATAAATTCTGAATTTGTAGGCTTTCCTTTCTCTGCATTTATGGTATAACCGAACAATTCGTCTATTGTGTCCATTTTTCCTCTGTTCCATGCCACCTCAATTGCATGTCTTATTGCACGCTCTACCCTGCTTGATGTTGTCTGGAATGTTTTTGCAATTGTAGGATACAAAATCTTTGTAATGGAATTAAGCATTTCAGGATCATTGACCGACATAATAATTGCTTCTCTTAAATATTGGTAACCTTTAATATGAGCCGGCACACCTACGTCGTGGATTATGTTTGTTACATCACTTTCAATGTTTCTGTCCATAAATTTCTTCTTGTCCTCGTAGGCTGCAACAAACTTCTTGTTATCAGGCAAACGTTTGTTATAACTTTTTGCTGTTTTTACCCTTTCAACTATCATTTCTGTTTCAAAAGGTTTAAGCATATAATAACCTGCCCCATAACCGAAAGCATCCTGAATTACTGTTTCATTGCTTATTGCTGATGTAATTATAAAAAAAGGAAGCTTTATAATTGAACCGTCCTTATGTATCTTGTTCATTAATGATAATCCATCCATCTTTGGCATTATCAAATCCAAGACCACAACATCAGGATTGGTTTTCTTTATTATATCAAAAGCCTCCTCGCCATTTTTTGCTTTTCCGACTATGTTAATTTCCTCGTCCCTCTCTAATTCATTACAAATAGTCTCTACTATCTTCTCATTATCATCTACCACTGCCACACTAATTTTATTCATACTATCCTCCTGTCAATTTCTTTTATTATTTTAATCTGCATAACTATATAACTTTCAACAACAGTACTGTTATATTTTGTTGACAGAGAAGATTATAGTTTGAATTTTCCCGTTATTCAACTTAAAGAAATCGCATAAAATGCCATTATTCGACAATGTGGTTTACATATATTTTTTAATGTAACAATAATAGATGGTTTTATCTGTTTTTTTCAAAAATTCAGGTCGATAAAACACTTTTTGCGTCGGCAAAAAATTAATTTATGTAAACAATCATTTTTTCTTTTTCTGACAATTCTATTTCATATCCGTCACGGATTTCATAATAAACTTTTGGTCTTAATTTTGTTCCGTTAACTTTTGTTCCATTGGTTGAATCGTAATCTGCGATTCTGTATTTACCATCCTTATATGAAATAATTACGTGAATCTTTGAAATATAAGTTTCCGGTATTGTAATATCCGCATTTTCACGTCCGATTACAAAAGGACTTTTGTTTATTACAAACTTCTGATTATTGTATATGATTAAGGCTTCTCCCTGATTTACAACAGGTTTTTCTGCTCTTTTAGGCTGAATTGTGTTGCCAAAATTTCTTGTTGCATCAGAATTAGGATTTGTCATTCTCTTCTTGCGAAGTTCCAAATTAGCCTCTGTAAAAGGATTAATTACTAATCCGTTAAGTTCTTCACAATCGTTCATATAAGTGTATGCTGCTGAAGCAGACATTCTTATAAGTGAAAAATTATCCATATATTCTACAGGTATCTGTTCAAATGTTGTAAAAACAGGCATTAATCTTGTTCTTTTGCCATCTTTTACAACATCAGGTTTAAGAGATGCCTTTTCAATAAATTCACCCATAATCTGACAGTCGCTGTAATCAACTTTTGCAGCAACAATTACTTCACATTGCTGGAAAAGTTCTATAATATCTCTTTTTTTAATCTTTTTCTCAGGTTTCTTATTGTATTTCTTTATTAATTCTTCTATTTCATGTGCTAAATCTGCATTATTTCTTGCCATAAATTCCTCCTGTAACTTCTCTTACTTAAATATCATAGAAGTTTATTTTTCATATTCTCTACATTAAATATTAGTATACTACATTTTTCTACTTATTTCTCGATTTTTTTGCGAATTCTTTTTTCACTATTATAAGGCACTATTATAATCTATTTACAAGTTCCTTTTATTCTATTCATTTACTTATATGGACATTCTATTTTTATCTGGTTTTTTATTATTCCTTTTTCCTCCTATTTTCCCGCCAGTTACATTTTTAAAACAGAATTAATCTGCCTTTTTTTGTAATTTCAGATTTAAAAATCATCTATTACAAAAAATAGCTTTGCAAAACGCAAAGCTATAATCAATTTATATTTTTATATACTTTTCAACATATTTTCAGCTAATATACCATATCCTCTTGTTGGATCATTTATCATAACATGAGTTACAGCTCCAATTACTTTTCCATTTTGAATTATTGGACTGCCACTCATTCCCTGAACAATTCCTCCTGTTTTATTTAGCAGTCTCTTATCTGTTATTTTTATTACCATATTCTTTTCTTTTGCATTGGCATATATATTCTCTATTTCTATTTTATAAATATTTACTTTTCCATCTGCTATAAACTGTATAGATGCCTCACCTTTTTTTATTTCAGATTGTAGCCCTATTTCTTTTTCAGATATGTCATATCCTGATATAATTTTCTTATCCATATTTCCATACAAGCCGCATACACAGTTTTTTGTAATATCGCCAATAATGTTTTTATTATTGTATTCTATTGAGCCACATAAACCTCCTGGTTTTCCAGACTCTCCTTTTCTAATTCCCCATATATTTGCCTTAAATATTGTTCCATTATTAGAGGACAGCAATTCTCCTGTATCAATATCACTTATCCCATGTCCTAAAGCACAATATTTATTATCCTTTGTTATAAATGTAACAGTTCCTATTCCCTGAGAATCATCTCTAACCCATATTCCTAACATATAATTTCCATTTTTATCAGACACAGGCTTAATAGATATCTTTTTTGTAATATTATTATTTTTTACTGTTAATGTTACTATTTTTTCTTTGTTTTCATTTATAAGATATGACAATTGAGACTTATTCTTACTGTTTTTCCATTAAATTCCGTAATATAGTCCCCTTTTTTCACAAGACCTTTTGCAGGACATAATTTTTCGCCATTTTTTGATATAACCTGACCTTCGTCTATAATCATTACTCCTTGAGTTTTCAGATACAGGCCCACCGGCAAACCTACAGGGTAAACTTTTCTTTTATCTACTACTTTTACTTTTGTATTTTTAATTGGAACTATGCCAAACATTTTGTATTTCCCGCTATATTCACCTTTTTCTCCTGAATATATAGTATTTTTTCCATTCAGCCTTATACTTGTTTTATTTTCAACATTTAGTGAAACAGGCATGGAAAAATTATATTTGGTACTGGTATTTGTATTTATAAATATTGTATTAGGCAATCTATCCTTAACATACATAACCGTAGATACTACAATTATTACAATTGCTGTCATAATGGATGTAATTAAAAAGTTCCTATATTTTTGTTTGTTCATTTCCATACCCCTTTCGATTATTTTTGTGAAAAAAATAGAAGGAAGACTTTTGTCCTCCTTCTTAATATGTGTAATATTCTTTAATTAAAACAAGTTACTTTTTGTTCTATCTGCCATATCTTTCATTTCAGTTGCATGAATAAGTCCGGCCTCTGTTATTCCACTGCCTCCATTTATTCTTACAAGTTCTTCTATTGACTGTTGTCTTGTAAGTTTCTTAATTGATGTTGTTGTAGAATTTTCATCTGCTGTCTTTTTAATTAAATAATGACTATCCGCCATTGCAGCAATCTGTGATAAATGTGAAATGCATATAACCTGATGATTTCTGCTGATTTTAGCCATTTTTTCTGCCACTTTCATAGCCGTCTGACCACTTATTCCAGTATCAATTTCATCAAAAATCAATGTGTCAATATCGTCTTCTGTTGCAAGAATTGACTTAATAGCAAGCATAATTCTTGATAACTCACCACCTGATGCAACCTTTACCAATGGTTTAACAGATTCTCCCGGATTAGTTGAAATCATAAATTCAACATTATCAAATCCGTTTTCTCCAATGCTTTCTTTTCTTGTAATCTGAATTTCAAATTCAACAGCAATAAAATTAAGATCAACCAAAGCCTGTTTTACAAGAACTTCCAGCTCCTTTGCAGCTTTTTTTCTTTGTTCAGATAACTTTGTGCAGAGATTATTTAATGTTCCTTCCAATTCTGAAATCTGATTTTTAACGCTTTCCATTTCATCTGTCATATTGTTAAGTTTTTCCAGATATTCTTCTTTTTCTTCTTTATATCTAAGAATCTCTTCTATACTATTGCCATATTTTAATTTTAAATGATTAATAACATCAAGTCTTTCTTCAACTTCCCTAACATATTCAGGATTAAAATCCATTCCACTGTTATAATCATAAATCTGAGATGTAAGCTCTCTGCAAAGATTATCAATATCATATAGTTCTGTCTGGAACTGGCTTATTTTTTCATCCATTCCCTTAATACTATTAATATCCATTACAGCCTTATTAATTATATCCCCAAGACCGCCTGCTGTTTCATAACTTAAGGCGTTGTAAATTTCTGACAACGCTGAAACTATTTCCTTGCTATTAGATAACTTCTTAAATTCTTCTTCTACCTGAACATCTTCTTCCGGTTTAAGATTAGCTGATTCAATTTCATTAACTTCATATTCAGCAAACTCAATCTCTCTTGCTTTTTGACCTTCATCAATATTAAATTCTTCTAATTTTTTTATTAATTTTGTATATTTACTATACTCTTCCTTAATCTTTTCTTTTAATTCTAATATGGAATCCTTTGCAAATTTGTCCAAAATATCTAAATGATTTTTTGTATATAATAATGACTGATGATCGTGCTGACCATGTATGTCAATTAATAAGGACATTACATTTTTTAATGTTTTTATATTAACAGTTTCCCCATTTATTTTAGAAATACTTCTTCCTTCTGAAATCTTTCTTGTAACTGTAACAATGTTGTCCTCTTCCATATAAATATCATATTTTTTCAATTGTTTTGCGCAATTTTCGCTAACTGAAAAAGTTAATTCAACCAAAGAATAATCTGTGCCTTTTCTAATCATATCTTTAGAAGCCTTATTGCCTAAAGCAATGTTTACAGAACCAAGTATAAGTGACTTTCCTGCACCGGTTTCACCTGTTAAAACGATTAAACCTTTTTCAAAGTCCACATCTACCTCTTCTATTAAAGCCAAATTCTTTACGTGTAAATTTAAAAGCATGTTTTCCTCCTTTCTTCATTTTAGATAATTGTATCTTTCCAATCACCCAGAGAAAATTTCATTGCAAACACGTTGATTTTATCATTTTGCTCCGTCGCCTATTGCAAAGCGAAACCCTAAACTCGCCTACGGCTCACACAGTAGCAATCAAATTTAACGAATGAAACTTTCTATATGTTCCTTAACCCTATCTGTTTCCTCAGCATGTTTTACCACACACATTATTGTGTCATCTCCGGCAATACAGCCTAAAATTTCTTTAATCTGCATTGCGTCAAGTGCTGCAGCCACTGCCATTGCCATTCCTGACACTGTTTTTACTACAAGTATATTTCCTGCCGTATCCATTGTTATAATTCCATCATTTAAAACACGCATATACTTGCTATTTGATACTATATCTGAACTGCTCTGTACTGCATATTTCTGCTTACCGCCTTTTGTGGCTATTTTTGTAAGATTAAGCTCTCTTATGTCTCTTGATATTGTGGCCTGGGTTACATTAAAACCATTTTCAACAAGCTTTGCCGCCAACTCTTCCTGAGTTTCAATATCATAATTGGTTATTAATTCTATTATTTTTCGCTGTCTTTTTGTTTTCATGGCATATCTCCTAATCACCAAGCTTATCCTTTATTACCTGAAGAAAGCTTCCTTCGTCAAGCTTAGCTATCTCTGTGGTTTCAACTGCTTCATATATTCTGATTCTATCTTGTGAAACTATGTTAAATATTCCATCACCGTCAAATGCTATCTTTCTGTTTTCTTCATTAGGCGTTCTTGACGGTCCGATTATAACCTCTATTTCATCATTTCTTGACAGAAGAATACTTCTTGTTCCAATTGAATGAGGACATATAGGTGTAAGAATAATCATATGTGAATCAGGTCTTGCCACAGGACCTCCTGCTGAAAGATTGTAAGCAGTTGAACCTGTTGGTGTTGACAATATTATTCCATCTGCCTGAAACTTTCCAAGAAGTTGACCGTTAACGTACACATCAAAATTGGAAATAGCCATATCGCCACCTCTATGTATTACAATATCATTAAGCACGTTAGACTTGTACACAACTTCATTGTTTCTTATAACCTGACCACACAACATCATTCTTGACTCAACATTAAATCTGTCATTTAAAAGTCTGTCAATTGAGCCTTCCATTTCTTCCGGTGAAATTTCTGCAAGGAAACCTAAAGTACCCTTATTTACGCCAATAAAAATCACATCAAGTTTCTCTAAATCTTTAGCCGCATGAAGTAATGTTCCATCGCCACCTATTGTTATAACACATTCAAGATTTCCCGGAACCTGCTCCTCTAAAATAACCCGATACTGTCCTGTAGCTGTGTCCACGTTATTTAAAACCACGCAACTGCCACCTTTTTTTATAATATAATCTGATATTTTATTTGCAATGCTGTTTTTTTCATCTTTATAGTTGTTTGTAATTATGCAAAAATTTTTCATCCAAAAACTCCAATATTCAAAAATTATAATTATAAACTTAATCTAAGCCAGTCTAAATCTAACTGTTTTCCTGCTTCTTTTTATCAAGTGTTACATGTGAATCTTCAACAACTTTAACAGGGTCAACACATATCTCATCTACAACCGGTTCTTCACCATTGTTCTGCAAATATAATAAATATTCAATATTGCCCTCCGGTCCCTTAACAGGTGAATAGTCAAGATTTAAAATCTTAAATCCTATGGACATTGCATATTCTATTACTTTTTCAATAACCTGAACGTGAACCTTCTTATCTCTTACAACACCTTTTTTACCTACATTCTCTCTTCCTGCTTCAAACTGTGGCTTAATAAGACATACTATCTGACCATTTTCTTTTAAAAGATTCTTAACAGGTAATAAAACCTTAGTTAATGATATAAATGAAACATCAATTGAAGCAAAATCAAGTACATCATCAATTTGGTCAGGTGTTACATATCTAATATTAGTTCTATCCATACAGATTACTCTGTCATCCTGTACAAGTTTCCAAGCAAGCTGACCATGACCCACATCAACAGAATAAACTTTTACCGCACCATTCTGTAACATACAATCAGTAAAACCACCTGTTGAAGCTCCAACATCCATGCATGTTTTTCCTTCTATCTTCACACCAAAAACATCCATGGCTTTCTCTAACTTTAAGCCACCACGGCTAACGTATTTCAGTGTCTTTCCTCTAACTTCAATATTTACTTTTTCGTCGAAAGTTGTTCCCGCCTTATCCTCGCGTTCATTATCAACGAAAACTATACCACTCATTATTATGGCCTTGGCTTTCTCTCTTGAAGGAGCCAAACCTCTTTTTACTAATAAAACATCTAATCTTTCTTTCATCTTGTCAGTTCCATTACCTTTTCGTATATATTTTTATAGCTTATTCCTATTTCTTCCCTAAGCAAAGCCACGTTACCCTGTTCCACAAACCTGTCATCAATTGCCATAACCTGAACATCTGCATCAATTCCACTTTCCAATATGAAAGTTTCAACGCTTTCTCCAAAACCGCCTTTTTTAATTCCTTCTTCCACAACAATTATATGTTTGTGATTTTCAGCAACTCTTTTAATAAGTTCAGTATCCATAGGTTTAATAAAAACAGGATTGACAAATGCAGGATGTACATTCTCTTTCTCAAGCATATCTATTGCCTTATAGGTTTCCTCAACCATTGAGCCTACAGCTATAATTGCCACATTACCACCTGCATTGTTGCCATCTTTACTGCCTTCTTTTAATATCTGACCTTTTCCATACTGCAAATTAATGTCTTCCTTAATTTCAGGAAAAGCAACACCTCTCGCAAATCTGATTGCTATTGGCCCGTCAAAATGTTCAGCAAACTTCATTGACTCTTTTAATTCTTTAATTCCTGACGGTGCAATTATTGTCATATTAGGCATTGCTGACAGAAATGACATATCAAAAATGCCCTGATGGGTTTCGCCGTCACTACCAACCAGACCTGCCCTGTCAAAAATCAATGTTACCGGAAGTTTCTGTATACATACATCGTGTAAAATCTGATCATATGCTCTCTGATAGAACGATGAATATATTGACACCACAGGCTTGTATCCTGATACTGCAAGTCCTGCTGCAAAAGTTACTGCGTGTTCTTCTGCTATTCCCACATCGAAAAATCTGTCAGGTAATTCTTTTTGGAATCTTGATAATCCTGTTCCATCAGGCATTGCCGCTGTTATTGCAAGAATTCTGTCATTTGCCTTTGCCATTTTAACCAATGTTTTTGAGAAAACATCTGTATATGACATCATTCCGTTAGTTACTGTTTCAAGGCCTGTACTTATGTCAAAAGGATTAACTCCGTGATACTTAGAAGGATCATTCTCTGCAGGTTCATAACCCTTGCCCTTCTTTGTTCTTACACAAATAATAATCGGTCTGTTAATCTTTAATGCCTCTTTAAAAATATCTATCATTTCAGGAATATTATGACCGTCAATAGGCCCAATAGATGTTATTCCCAAATCTTCAAACAATCCCTGACTAATAAACAGATTCTTAATATGGTCCTTTGTTCTTTTTACACTTTTTACAAGGCTTGAACCAAATTTAGGGATTCTGCTAAGTGATGTTTCTACATCACTTTTAAAATCATTATACTGTTCGCTAGCCCTTAGCTTATTAAGATAATTAGACATTCCGCCAACGTTTTTTGATATTGACATTTTGTTGTCATTTATAATAATAAGCATATTTCTTTTTAGATTAGCAACATTGTTAATGGCCTCTAATGCCATTCCTCCACTAAGTGCGCCGTCGCCAATTACAGCTACTATTTTTTCATCTGTTTCATTTAGTTTAGCTGCTGTTGCCATACCAAGGGCAGCAGAAATGGATGTTGAACTATGACCTGTATCAAAGCTGTCACATAGACTTTCATGTCTTTTCGGAAAACCACTTAATCCGTTTAACTGTCGCAAAGATTCAAACTCGTCCTTACGACCTGTTAAAATCTTATGTGTATATGCCTGATGTCCAACATCCCATACAATCTTATCCTTAGGGAAATCAAGCACTGCATGCAAAGCTATTGTTAAATCAACAGTACCTAAGTTAGAAGCAAGATGTCCCCCTGTCTTACTTACTGAATCAATAAGAAACTCTCTTATTTCTTCTGCAAGTTTTGGATAATCTTTTTTATCTATATTTTTAATATCATTTGGTTTATTAATTTTTTCTAAAAGTTCACTCATTTATTTCACTCTGTTAATTAATTTTATAATTAAATTTTTAAGGAATTCACTATCTCCCCCAAGACTTTCAAGTAAATTAACCGCCTTCTCTGAGTAATCTTCAACTAGTCTTTTTGATTCATCTATTCCTTTTAAAGTAACATATGTAGTCTTATTGTTCTTTTCATCACTAAGAACCGGCTTTCCAAGTTCTTCCAATGTTCCTGTTACATCAAGAATATCATCCTGAATTTGGAATGCTATACCTACATTAGTTGCTATTTCTTCCACTGTTTCAACAGCCTGCTCATCTACTCCTGCCAGAATGGCTCCAACCATCATTGCCCCCTCGATTAATGCTGCTGTCTTAAGCTTGTGAATAAAATTAATTGTATCTATGTCTTTTTCTTTATTTTCGTTTATTACATCAACAGTCTGACCGCCAATCATTCCGTAGATTCCTGCCTTGTAAGCAAGAATATTCATGGCAAGTGCTGCTCTTTGAGGATATTTACTCTTTAGTATTGCCATACTCATAGTTTCGTATGCCATATTAAGAAGTCCATCCCCTGCAAGAATCCCCATATCTTCGCCATATACGGCGTGTGTAGTCTTCTTGCCTCTTCTATACATATCATTATCCATTGCCGGCAAATCATCATGTACTAATGAATATGTATGAATCATTTCCATTGCTGCCATAAACGGATATGCCTCTTTTTCATCTCCGCCAAACAATCTTAATGTTTCCAAAACAAGCATTGGTCTTAATCTTTTTCCACCTGCCTTAAGACTGTAATTCATTGCTTCAATTATAATCTTCTGCAGTCCTTCTTCCTTAGGACAATAATCGTATACAATCTTTTCAACGTATGCCGTTCTTTCCTTTAATTCTGTATCAAAATTATTCATTTATATTTCCCTCTTCAATAATTTTAATCTGCTTTTCTATTTTATCAATCTGGTTGTTACAATCCTGTACCAAACTAAGCCCTTTATTATATAATTCAAATGACTGTTCTAATGTTATTCTGTCTGACTGCATTTTTGAAATTATATCTTCAAGCTGTTCAAAATTATCTTCTATGCCGACATTTTCTGTATTATTCATATTATTTCCCGTATTATTTTCTTCTATAATACTTGTAACATTATTTTCAGTATTATTCTCCATTATTTTCTCCCTGTACTTCCAATACACTTGCTTTTATTTTTCCGTCTGAAATTGTCAGATTAATATTATCTCCTTTTTTAAGTTGTTCCACTGTTTTAATTGATTCTCCTGAATCATTTGCAACATAGGCAAAGCCTTTTGAAATCTTATTAAGTGGAGATAATCCGTTAAGTCTTACTGCGTATATCTGAAGCATATGTTTTCTACTATCCAAAATAGTATGAAAACAATCTGTAAGATGCATCTGCAAGTCAGATATATATTGCTTTCTTGTAAGCAACATATTCTTAGGACTATACATCTGAATACTATTTTCCAGATTCTTAGTAAGTAATTTGTATTTTTCAATAAAATGTTTTTCGTAAGTTGTAAGCATCTTTCTATAATTCTGCAACTTATTTTCAAATTCCATATAATCAAACACTGCCAATTCTGCCGCTGCCGACGGAGTAGGTGCTCTTCTGTCCGAAACATAATCTGCTATTGTTGTATCTGTTTCATGTCCCACTGCAGATATAATAGGGGTATTGCAATTAAAAATGGCTTCTGCCACAATCTTTTCATTAAAAGCCCACAAATCCTCTATAGAGCCACCACCACGGCCTACAATAATGGTGTCAAGATTCATTGAGTCAAGACATCTTATTCCGTTAACAATGTCTTTTGCTGCATCAGCCCCCTGCACAAGGCATGGATACAAATAAAGTTGCACATACGGATTACGTCTGGTTGTTATATTAATAATATCTTGTATTGCCGCACCTGTCTGTGCTGTACATATTCCAATTCTTGTAGCATATCTTGGAATAGGTTTCTTATACATAGGATCAAAAAGTCCCATTTCTTCAAGTTCAACTTTTAATTGCTCAAATCTTTGATAAAGTAACCCTGCACCTTCTAATATAATCTCCTTAGCATATATCTGGTACTTTCCATCTCTTTCATAAACACTTACGCTGCCAAGAACAACAACCTTCTGTCCTTCTTCCATCTTAAATTTAAGTCCTGACCTGTTACCTGCAAACATAATTGCGGATATAACTCCGGTTCTATCCTTTAACGTAAAATAAATATGTCCCGATGTGTGATATTTGCAGTTACTTACCTCGCCTTTTATATAGATATTATTTAAGGCAAAGTCCTGATTAAACATTCTTTTTATATAATTGTTTACCTGTCCTACAGTATATATGGATGCCATATTAACTCCTAAAATAACTTTGCAAGTACACCGTTAACAAATGAAGGTGAATCATCTGTTCCATATTTCTTAGCAAGTTCAATGGCTTGATCAACAGCAACTTTTTCAGGAATATCTTCATCAATCTTCATTTCATAATAAGCAAGTCTTAATATTGTAAGATCTACTTTTGACATTCTATCTGTTGTCCACTTTACAGCAGCCTTATTGATTGCTTCATCTATTTCGTCTATCTTTTCTGCTATTGCATCAACTCTGTTAGAAATAAATTTTCTGTCTTCTTCTGATACTTCAGGTGTTTCCTCCCAAAACAAATCATACTGTTTCGGCATTTCTGATCTATTGTGAAAATCATTACAATATAATAACTTAAATGTATTCTCTCTTAATTTAACTCTGTTCATATTTCCTCCTAAAATTGCTAGTATTCCTATGATGTCAAAAAGGGTGTCTGTTACAGACACCCTAAAAAATAACTTGTTTAGTTAGTTGCTACGCTTGCAATGTTCACATTAACATTGGCAACTTCCATACCTGTCATGTTTTCTACTGTTGTTTTAACCTTGTCCTGAACCTTCTTTGATATTGTAACTATATTCTCATTAATTCTAAGAATAATTGATAAATCTACCATTACTGTATTATCTACAACGTCAACTCTAACGCCTTTAGATAATTTCTTCATTCCAAGTTTTGAAACAAGCTCTGCTGTGATGTTTCCAGCCATAGCCACAACACCATCAACCTCCATTGCTGCCATTGCTGAAATAACAGCAAGTACATCGTTACTAATCTGAACTTCTCCTAAGTCAGAATTGTCATGTTCAATATAAGTAGTTCTCTGAGATTCCATATTGACCTCCTAATGCGTATTCTTGTGATTATTATACCATCATTGATGTCATTTTACAACTGACTAAATTATTGTATTTAGTTTATTGCCAGTCTATGTCAGGAACCTTTACCACTACCGTTTTAGTCTTAATGGCAGTGTCCGCCACACTTGCTGCAATCTCCACCGCACTGAAGTGACTTGCCGGCTTTTTTATCTTTAACCATGCTTCTAATTATTAAAGCTATTATAATTGCTAATACTATTAGTACAATGATTGTTCCCATATCATTCGCCTCCATTTTTCTTTTCAAACGCAAAGTTGATAGCAAGATTTTCTTGCCCATAAAATCTTGCTATCCTGCTTGGCTATATATTAACATTTAGAAGTTTTCCTTGCAGTAGTTAGTATACCCTAACCTCTGTTTTATGTCAATAACTTTTTTTCTTTATTTTGGTTATTTTATAATTTTTTATTTAATTTGAATATTTATATAATAAATGGTATAATATGGTTTACGTATATGTTAACGGCTTTAGGTTTCACAGCACCGGTTTTTCCGGTTACTTAGTTGGAATTATTTTAAATTTAAAAGAATTAAGTTAGGATGGTAATAATATGACACATAGTAACGAATCAGCAGAAAATTATTTAGAGACAATCTTGATGTTAAGTCAGAAGCTTCCTGTTGTAAGATCAGTAGATATAGCAAACGAGTTAGGATATAAGAAATCAAGTATTAGTATTGCAATGAAGAATTTAAAAGCTAAGAATCAGATTACGGTAACCGATGCAGGCTTTATCTATCTTACAGATGAAGGCAAAAAAATTGCTGAAATGATTTATGAACGTCATCGTTTCATAACAGCTTTTTTAACAAGCCTTGGGGTTGATGAGAAAATTGCTGCGGAAGATGCATGTAGAATTGAGCATGTAATAAGCGAAGAAAGTTTTGCAGCTTTAAAGGAACATATTAAATTATAATTTTAATATTAACGCCGCACCGGATGGTGCGGCTTTTCTTATTGGTTGTTTGTTGGTGTAATTGTTATATTCTTTGCTGCTATTCCTGTTTTTCTTTTTACCACATTTTCAATTTGGGCTTTCTTTGTTTCATCCATCTCAGCATCATTTACAATAACATCCACCTGTTTGTCTGTAATTGTTACAAGCACATCCTCAAAACCTTTTGCCTTTAATAACGTTTCCACTGTATTTTCCATATCTGTAGTTTTTGTAAGTTCAGTCATTGAGGTTACTGCTTTCTTTTTTTGATTTTCCTCCAATTCCTTATTGTTAATCACTTCCAATAAAGTTTCCTTATTTTTTGAACGTGTCTGTTCCCTGTTTAATCTTGCCTGAACCATATAGCTGCTTACTGATGTGCCGTTAGTTAATATTGCAGCTCCCGGCTCTTTGGTTTCTTCCTGATTAGTACCATCGTTTTTTTCATTTTCACCATTTACATCATTCCCCGAATTTTCAGCACTACTGTCCAAACCTTCACCGTCCAGACTTTTTATTTCACCGTTTTCATCTGAAATATTATCCTGTGAATAAACACTGTCATATGTATTATTGTTTGCCTCTTTCGTCTTTTCCTTCTTTGACAGATTATCCGTATAATTCAAATACCCTGCAACTGCAATCAGAACAGCCAGAGCCGTAACAATAATCTGATTCTTTTTTAATATTTTTTTCATTGGACATCCCTCCTAATCAACTTCTAATACTGATATTTTATGTATCGGAACATCAAATAATGCCGATAACATATTAATAATTTGTCCCTTCTTTTTTTCATCCGAAATACCTTTTGCCGTAATTGCTATACCCTCAACTTTTGGATAAAGTTCCTTAACTATATAAGGCTCTTCTCCGTTATTTCCTGAAAATATGACTGTTGACTTTTTAGATGAAGCATTTATGTTATCTCTATTTTCATTTTTTTCCTTTCCCGACGAATCTTCCACATCCTCCTGTAATATTTTTTCGCTGCCTGATTTAAAAGATATTACAACGGAAACTTTAGATATACCATTAATATTTTCTAAAAGTTTTTCAACTTTATTTTCCATATCAGTTTCGTAATTGTTTGACGTTGTTTTGGTTTTAACATTGCTATCCGGCACTTTTTTATCTTTTATATTTTCAAAATATGATGCACCTACAAGCATTATTCCTGCCAATGCCAAAAGAAGTATTTTTTCTTTTCCGATTTTACTAATGTTCTTAATTTCCGGCATTTTCTTTATATCCATTGCTCACCCTTTCATAAACCTTATTTTCAAGACTCTCCCTGTTATTTTCAAAAGTATGATTTTCTTCTTTTAAACTGCCATGAGTGTAGTTTTTAATTATTTGCTCAATGTCACCACTGTTGTTTTTTATATTAATAATGGGATTAACGATTAGTGCAAGCAAAACTATGCCTGCAAAAAGTTTTATATATTTCTTACTGCTGCTTTCCGGAAATATATTTAAAACAAGGGAAATTACCAGTGAAAAAATACATATATTTTTTATATATTGATACAAAAATTCCATTTACTATTCCTTTTTTATTATGATTAGAGCTTCAAAATGTTAAAATTTGATTCCATTATGTTTTTACGTTAGTTGTCATGCATATAATTGCAATGCTTATTACAAAAAGAAAACCACTGCTTATTACAACTCTTATAAGAAGCCTTATGCCATTACAAAGGCAGTTAAGGCTTTCAATTATTCGTCTATCTGCAACGGGCTGGATTATTGCCGTAAAAATCTGAATCGACGCTGAATATATTTGAAGTTTCATATATGGAACAAAGCAAATCAATATTATCATTATGATTCCAAATGTTCCGATGCAGTTTTTAATTAAATTAGCTGAACCTAAAAGCATTCCCGTAACCGCATCAGCCCCATCACCAATAACCGGCAAGGTTCCGATAAACTTCTTTATTGTAGTGTTTTTTGCCATATCAACTGAGGGCAAAATTAATCCCTGAATAATATTTAGCCCGGTTACTATTCCCACCATTGTCTTATTTACAAAATTTATAAAATTCTCTATTACGTGGGTTGTTCCCGACAGAAAATCTTCTCTGGAAATATTATTAACCAAACTTATTGCCATGTATATTTTTATTGCAGGCAATGTTATTTTCAAAAAAACGAACTGGCAAACCTCAATAATCACAAGTGTTAACTGATAAAAACCGGCCGCTGCCGCCTGTCCCACTATTGCCACCGACAAAAAATACGCCGGAATCATTCCGCCAACAAACTTTAATAATAGCTTCACTAATTGGGCAGCTATAATTGAAAACTCCTCAAACATAGTTACCATTATTGCAACTGTAACCATATAACATATGTAAAAGCCTGTATCGCTAATGCCATTCTTTGAAAACACATTTGCAAAGTTTGTAAAAAAAGAAGCAATAATTGTAATCAAAAGCAGATTAACAAGAGTTTTTTCGATTAGACTTACATCCCCTATTGTTTTTTCATAGGCAGTTCTTCCTATCTCCTTTAAAACAAGAAGCAAATCTCCGTCCCTTAACTTTTTTAATATATATTTGTAATCAATGTTATCATACCCCTGAGTTTTAAGAATTTTTCCGCTGTCTTCCAAGTCAAAATCATCAATTGTTATAATCTCTTCCGAAATCACTCCTGCTTTAACAGGTTTAGGCGATAAAAATAACAAAATAAAAAATAGCAAAACAAGCTTAAATATAAATTTTGTATTAATAATTCTCATAATATTTTCCTTACGATAATTGATTTGGAATATTTCTTTTCTAAAAGTTTCTCGGAATAATCATTTTCTCACAGCAATAATTTTCTCACGATAATAACTTTCCAATAGAAGAAATCAGTTCCGTAAAAACCGGAAAACTTATAACCAATACAGATAATTTCCCAAAAATCTGAACCTGATTTGCCACAGCCTGATACCCACAATCCTTTGCTATATCCGAAGCAATTTCCGATATAAAAGTCACCCCTGTTATTTTTAAAATAATTTTTATATATTCCCTGCTAACAGAAGTTATGCCGGCAAGCCTTTCTACCATTTCCACAATTTCATTCACTCTTACAAGTGAATATAAGAAAATAAAAGCGCATCCTACCACCGAAATCATTATTCCATATTCAGGTTTTATTGACTTAAACTGAATTGCCATAAGCACAACAACAATTCCCATTATTCCTATAACTAACATTTTCTAACCTTTAATTTATAATTCAAAAAGACGCTGTATAGTACTGAACAATTCATATATGTAAGGCACAATCCACATAAGAACAAGAATAAGTCCTGCAAGACTTGTAAGAAAAGCCTGCTCTTCTCTTCCACTATGTTTTAAAATCTGACCCACAACAGAAACTATTATGCCCACGGCAGCAATTTTAAAAATCAAACTAATATCCATATTTCTCCCTATATAAGAACTATTCCTAAAAATGCCCCGCAAGTAATTCCAAGCATTCTGTACAACTTACATTTTTCATTTTTTTCTTCTTTTAATTCTTTTATTGTTAATTGGATTTGTGACTGATATTTTTCAATATTATTAATCTGGGTTTGTCTGTCAGTTATTCCAAGCCCTCTGCCAAAATCTTTCAGACTGTTTTTATCCTCTGATTTTAGTGATGATTTTTTATCAAAAATATTATCCACACCTAAACTCCATGCCACGCTTAAAGGTATTTCTGACTTTTTAAAATTTTCCTGAACTTTTGTCACAAACTCCCCCACCTTCCCCTCTATCATTTCCGATATATTTTCCAAAGCTTCCTGAACAGAATTATTGCTATAACTAATTTCCCCTTTTAGCAAAATCAGCATTTTCTGTATTTGCTCTAATCTGTTAATTCTTTCAATATAATCTTTGCTAAACAAATAGCCCATTAAGGAGGCTGACATCATAATCAGAACAATTCCTGTTATTTTCAGATACATACATATTCCCCCATACTTTTTATAACTATTTTTCTTTTAAAAATCTTATCTATATCTTGTCCCAGCTTTTCCCTTGCTTCTGCCAAATCTTTTCCATGAATAGTTGCCACAACACTTACCCCGCTGTTTACTGCATATTCAATCGCCTTAAAGTCAGCTCCACTTCCAATTTCATCAACAGCTATAACTTTAGGTGCCATAGACCTTATTGCCATAACAATGCCACTATACTTTGTACAATCACTTATAACATCTGTCCTAAGTCCTAAATTAATCATTGGAACTCCCCTGTAACTTCCACCTATTTCATTTCTTTCATCCACAACTGTTACATTTATTCCTTTTAAATTGCTATAACCCCTTATAATATTTCTAAGCAAAGTAGTTTTTCCCAAACCCGGCGGGGATATAATAAGAAGATTTTCTTTTTCTTTCACAATTTTATTTACCAATTCACAACCTGCATTTTTTAAGTCGTGGCTAATTCTGTAATTCATAAATTTAATATTTTTTATTATATTAATTCCCTTATCATCCATTACAACCTGTCCTCCAAGTCCAACTCTGTGTCCTCCTGGAATTGTAATATATCCGTTACGAATGCTACTTTCAAAAGAATAAGCCGAATATTCAGTTATCAGATTAAAAGCTGTTTTAATATCTTCCTCATTTACAATATATTCTGAAATTACATATTCATTATTCTTAATAAAAATTATTAAAGGGCAATTAATACGCAGCCTAATTTCAGTTAAATCATTAAAATCCATCCACTGATTTTCACATTTATTTCTGATGGCATTTCTCACATTAGGCGGTAAATATTTTTCAATTATTTCCATATTTTCAATCTCCTTATGAAAATATATGTGAAAAAACTGCTATTATTCTATTTACTTTTATGAAATATAAAGTAAAATAATATTAAGTACACATATTATTTTATGTAACATTTTTTATAAATAATTAGGAGGAGCTTATGAAAAATACACATATTATAGGCATAATTTCAGTTACTGTGCTTCTACTTAGCACAATAACAATCTACGGATATGAAAGTTTAGGCAACAAAAACATTAACACTTATGAAGCTACTCAGGAATCAACACCAAGTGTTACAACAATTCCTGCAACTACAACACCTGTAACTACTAATCCTACAACCAAGCCTGTAACAACTACTAAACCGGTGACAAAACCTACAACAAAGCCGGTGGCTACTACTAAACCTGCAGCTACAAAGCCTAAAACTACAACAGTTGCTAAGAACAATGTTAAAGAAACAACAAAGATTTACAACAAAGTAAAATCTATTTCATTAGACAAGAAAGCTATTCGTTTAAATAAGGGGGACAAAAGAACTCTTACTTCTTACGTAAAATACAAGAAGCGTAAAAAAGGAGTTAACGAACCTTTAATCTGGAAAACATCAAACAAAAAAGTTGCTACTGTTTCCCAGAAAGGTGTCGTAAAAGGAAAATCAAACGGAAAGGCATACATAACTTTAAAATCAAAAGTCACAGGCAAAATCGTAAAATGTAAAGTTACCGTTGCAAAGACAAAATACGTTGCCTTCACTTTCGATGACGGTCCGGGAATCTACACAGACAAGCTTCTTAAAGCTTTAAACAAGAACAATGCAAAAGCAACATTCTTCGTAGTTGGCTCATGTGTAAACTCACATAAGACACAATTAAAGAATGAATATAAACTTCATATGGAAATAGGTAGCCATACATACAATCACAGCAACCTGAAAACTTTATCAGTGCCACAAATTAAAAAAGAACTTGGTTCAACAAATAAAGTAGTAAAAAGTGTAATCGGTACAACACCTACGCTACTTCGTCCACCATATGGAAGCTATAATAAAACAACAGGAAAGTACGCAGGCGTACCAATGATATACTGGTCAGTAGACACACTTGACTGGAAATACAGAAACGTAAACTACGTATCAAGTACAATCCTAAAAGAAACAAAAGCTTGGGACATCGTACTTCTACACGATATACACCAGACATCAGTAGACGGATTTATAAAGGCGTTGCCAACACTTAAAAAGAGAGGTTACGAACTGGTAACAGTAAGCGAATTGTACAGCCTTAAAGTCAAAAAACTTAAAAACGGAGTAATGTATTTTAGTCCTAATAGGGATTAACTTTTCCACAAAAAAGAACAACCAACTCAACGAAAGCACACTTTTGCTGCTCTCGGCTCGTAGTGGTACTAAGAATCTATGACAGTTTCACTGCCCTATCTTCTAAGAACCGACGGCCTCAAAGCACTTTCTTTAGAGTTGGTTGTTCTTTTTTTTTATAAATTTAATTGATTTTTGCTCTAAAATTTTAACTTAAAAAATTTTCCGTTTTGCCATTAAAATCTTAGACTAAGAGTTCTTTTACCATTTCGCCGTTAAATTCTACTTTTTTAAGATTGTTTACTTCGATTTGGTATAATGCGTTAGCTGCCAGATGTTCGGCTGCCTGTTCTAAATCTCTTATTCCGCTTGTGTTTTTGTATATTTCCATTACTGCATCAAGTGCTTCTTCTGTCATTACACATTCGTCTTCTTTTAGGCTCATTCTCTTTAATACCTTTGGAAGTGCAAATTTTGAAAAGATAATTTTCTTTTCTTCGATTGTGTAGTCAGGAATGTCTATTACTGCAAATCTTGACATTAATGGTGCGCTTATCTGGTCTTTCTCGTTAGCTGTTGCAATTGGGTAAACACCAACTGTTGGAATCATACATTCCATATAGTTGTCTGTAAAGCCAAGATTGTCAAGAAGTGTTAATAACACGTCTGCCGGATTACCATTACCCTTTCCTGATGCTGCTTTGTCTAATTCGTTTATGATAAATACAAGGTTAGACTCGCCTGCCATTGAGAAGGCATCCATTATAATTCCCGGTTTGGCGTTTGAGTAAATACGTGAGCTACCTGTTAACTGTTCAGGGTCGTTGATTGAACTCATATCAAGTGTTGTCCAAGGAAGTTTTAATATCCTTGCAACCGCATAAGCTATCTGTGATTTTCCTGTTCCTGCAGGTCCGATAAGTAAAAGTCCGTATGCAGGAAGTGTATGTGTACGGTTAATCTGGATAATTGTTTCCATAATACGCTGTTTTACCCGTTCCATACCATATAATTCTTCGTCTAATATTTTTCTTGCTTCCACAGGATCAATAGCTTCAAAATAATTATTTTTCCATTGAATGTTCATCATAATTGAAAGTGCTCTCTGTGCGTGATGTCTTTCTTCCTGTGAAACTTCATTTGAACGGGCAACTGCTAAGTTTCTTCTTGCCCAAAGTCTGATATTATCAGGTAAAGTTCTTCCGGCACAGTTCATAAAGTCAGTAATACTCTGAATACTTGTAAGCTTCATACTGTCCCCTTCTTCTTCCTGATCCTCGTCTAATTCTTCTTCAATAGGAGGATTGCTTGCAAGAAGTCTTTCGATCATAAACTGAAGGAATCCGTCTTCTGCTGAAAGCTTTGTAACTCCCCCTGCTGCTGTTTCCCTGATTTTGTAAACAGCATAACCATTCTCTGTATTCTCACCTGAAAGTCTTACATTAATATGGTTTTCACCTAGCCACTTTAATAAACTTACAAAACGTGAATCTATTTTTAAAATATCTGCTGTAACTGTTCCGTCTTCCTCTTCAAACTCAAAAGTTGTAGCTTTTGTAGGATTAGTGAACTTACCGCTTGAGTGATGTTTCCACTGTCTTTTCTTATTGTCCAATACTAATATTGGCTTCTCTGCTGAAGTTGTTTTCTCATTAGAGCTAAATGTTGTATATGTACATACAACTCCTTTTTTCTCCTCAGGTGCATTGTTAAAATCAAATACTGGCATAACTTCTACTCTCTCTTTTTTCTTTTTTATTCTCTGTTAATTTTAAAGCATATTTCAAAAATTACAACACTTTTAATAGAAATAATGTATTAAATGTAGTACATTCCCTGATTGTATTCGTCATAATCTTTGTAGCTGCTTTCTAAGTCTGCCAAAGTGGTGTTTTCAAGTACTTCATCCAGTCTGTCATTGATTTTGTCAATAATTAAGTTCTGAATTGTTAAGGCAATTCTAGGATTTTCGCTTTCTGATACTTCTTCTCTCTCAATTTTGTATGCACCATCTAAAGCTTCGATAATTGATGCCACTGTAATTTGTGAAGGGCTGTCCCCAAGTAAATATCCGCCCTGAGCACCTTTTATACTCTTAATAATTCCTGCACGTCTTAATGAGGCAAAAATATGTTCCAAATACTGTGGTGAAATTCCGTTTCTTTCTGCAATGCTTATTAATGAAACATGACCTTTTGTAGAATGAATTGATAAATCTATTAAGGCTGTTAATCCGTATCTGCTTTTCTTTGATAAATTCATTTTTCTCTTCCTTTTCTCTTTTATAATTTCTTTTCCCGATTTTTATGATTTTAATGTAATTTGTACTTTTCCTACTCATTTGGTAGGTATTATATTAGTACTCTAAATCTTTTACTTAATTTTGTCAAGTTCTTGTATATTTTTCCATATTATATTACTATTTATACTATAGTACACAGGGGGCAATTTTTGTCCCACTTATATAATTTTTAGGAGGCACATATGAGCGATACATATATTTCAGATTCTATTAAATACATTGGTGCAGATGATACTACTTTAGATCTTTTCGAGAACCAGTATATTGTTCCTAACGGGGTTTCATACAATTCATACATTATTATGGATGAAAAAATTGCTATTATGGACACTGTTGACCAGAGAAAGACAGACGAATGGTTTGATAATCTTAATAAGGCATTAGATGGAAAAACACCTGATTACCTTGTTGTTTCCCATCTTGAACCTGACCACGCTGCAAATATTCAGAATTTTGTTGAAAAATATCCTACAGCTAAGTTGGTTTTAAGTATGAAAGCTAAATCAATGATGCCACAGTTTTTTGAAATTGATAACTTAGATGATATTTGCATTACTGTTAAAGAAGGCGATACACTTGAACTTGGTGAGCATAAACTTACTTTTATTATGGCACCTATGGTTCACTGGCCTGAAGTAATGGTTGAATATGAAGAAAAAGAAAAGATACTTTTCAGCGCAGACGGATTTGGTAAGTTTGGTGCTCTTTCTGCTGATGAAGATTGGGCTTGTGAGGCTAGAAGATATTACTTTAACATAGTTGGTAAATACGGTGCTCCTGTTCAAACTCTTTTAAAGAAAGCTGCAAATCTTGATATCAAGACGATTTGCCCTCTTCACGGACCAATTCTTAAAGAGAATCTTGGATATTACATTGATAAATATAACACTTGGAGCAGCTATCAGCCTGAGGACGAAGGCGTTCTTGTTGCATATGCTTCAATTCACGGCAACACTGAAAAAGCTGCCAAATTAATTGCAAAAACTTTAGAGGAAAAAGGTGCTCCTAAAGTTGCCATTACTGACTTAACAAGAGATGATATGGCTGAGGCCATTGAAGATGCTTTCA
>OGWZ01001165.1_pt1 | contig 25851 bp, 22 predicted proteins | sample 1576141 | NCBI WGS metagenome assembly OGWZ01 (sample SAMEA3541512, study PRJEB24748) | human gut metagenome | biome: human gut; feature: human-associated habitat; material: faeces | place: China | collected 2012
GCAAAATATATTATACAGAGACTTCGTTTTTATCCACAACTATGCACGAAGCCTCTTTTTTTTTTAAATTTTATGGAACTTTTTAAGTTGTAGTCAGTCTATAGAGTATATCGCAAAGATGAACAGTTTTTTTAAACATGGTCTTCGCCATATAAATCTCATTTCCAACGACTATAAGCCCGACTCTTAAATTTAGAGCCGGGCCATTTTTTTTTCTAAGCCTCGCCTAAAATTGTAAAATTTCAGCTTGCTTATAAAAATGTTACCGGTAAACTTTGGCCTAATAAAAATCAAGAGTTTAAGCCATTTTCTGTTACCAATACTCCTAATTGCTATTTTTAAGACTTTGAGTTTTTCGGCAAATTTGAATTATAAACTTGTATGATAGTGAATTTTCACAGGATTTTAACTATCATTTAAATCAACACACACATTATAAAAAAACTTGGAGTTACATATGAACGATATCGGTTTAATTGGTTTAGGCGTCATGGGTAGCAATTTAGCTCTCAATATCGCCGATCATGGCTATAAGATCAGTGTCTACAATTACACTCCTGATCTAGTCGAGAAATTTACCAAGGAGACCCCGCATCAGAATGCTTTTGCTTTCACTGATATTAAAGAATTCGTTGCCTCTTTAAGCGTCCCGCGCAAGATCATGATCATGGTTACCGCCGGTAATGCGGTCGATTCCTGCATTAAGGCCCTACTCCCGCTTTTAAGCGCCGGTGACATTATTATGGATATGGGTAACTCCAATTATCAGGACTCCCGTCGTCGTACTGAGGAATTAGCTAAACTCAATTTAAACTTTGTCGGTATCGGTGTTTCAGGCGGTGCTGAAGGCGCCCGTCGTGGTCCGGCCATCATGCCTGGCGGTACTGCTGATGACTATAGCAAGGTAGGCCCAATTCTCGAGGCTATTTCCGCTAAGGCTTATGACGGTCACCCCTGCTGTGCCCACATGGGTACTGACGGTGCCGGTCATTATGTCAAGATGGTCCACAACGGCATTGAATATGCCGATATGCAGCTCATCTCTGAGACCTATTTATTATTAAAGCACTTAGGCAAACTCAATAATCAAGAAATCGCTGCTATCTTCCACAAGTATAATGAAGGCAAGCTTAAGAGCTATTTAATTGAAATTGCCGCCGACGTCTTAGCGCAAAAGAATCCTAAGGGTGAAGGCGAGCTTATCGACTATATCACCGATAGTGCCGGTCAAAAGGGTACTGGTAAATGGACAGCCATCTCTGCTATCGAGCAAGGCGTAGACTTAAGCATGATCGACGCTGCCTGCAATGCCCGCTTCACCTCCTCACATTTAGCTGAGCGTGTGGCCAGATCGCAGCGTGAGGATAAGATCCCTAATTGCGGTGAGTCTAGCATTGAGAACATCGCCGCCACCATGGAGGATTGCTTATATCTGTGCAAGATTGCCGCCTATGCTCAGGGTTTTGTCCACTATAAGGATGCCTCTGATACCTATGGCTGGAATTTAGACTTAGGCAAGATCGCCAAGATCTTCCGCGGAGGTTGCATTATTCAGGCCCGTTTCCTCGATACCATTACCAAGGCTTATGAGGAAAATCCTAATCTTGAAAACCTCATGGATGCTCCATTCTTCCGCGAGCAGATCAAGCTCTGCATCAACTCTGCCCGTAAGGTTTTAATCGCCGCCGTCAGTGCCGGTATTCCGGTTCCGGCCCTCAGTGCCGCTATCGCCTATATCGATGCGATGAATACTGAATGTGTTGGCGCTAATATGATTCAGGGCTTACGCGATTATTTCGGTGCCCACACCTTTATTTATAAGGGTGAAAGCGTCGCTATGCATCATGATTGGAAAAAGATGTTCTAATAAATCAATAAGTTAAGAACAGATTAAAAAATTATCAAAAAAATTAAAAAAAATTTAAAAATTTTTTGAACTTTTTGGAAATATGCCAGTCAAAGAAGTATATCGCAAAGATAACAGATTTCTGTCTGACTTGTGCATATAAATCCAATTCTTTCAAAGCCCGGCTCCAAAGACAGCCGGGTCTTTTTTTATGGGCGCAATTTTTGTAAATTTACCCCCCTATATTTTACCTCTAAAAGCAAAAAATAGTTCTAAATCTTTAAGTTAAAATGATTGAAGGACTTTAAGTGCTGAAGCCTTAGATAAGGCTTCAGATCAGGACTTTATTGTACTTTAGTAATAGAAAGCTCATAACCTGAGGAAATGGCTTTATCGCCTAAGGCACAGAGATTAGCTAAACTTAAAGGCTTATGCTCTAGATCATAGACTACGCACATAAGGCCGCGCTCCCACAGAGGGATCTGATACTCACCCATAAGCTTTTTTAGCTCACGTGATTTATGGCGGCTTACAGGCTTAAGCTTTAAAGAGCCTTGATAGTTAAAATCTAAAATCACGCTCTTATGCTTAAGCATAAAGGCGCGCTCTTTATCAGTACTTTCCTTAAGGCTATAGCAAAAATCACCTAGATGTAAACTTTGCCCTAACTGTAATTCATATTGCTGAGGTACTGGCAATGTAAAGGTCGGCACTAAGACTAAATAATCTAAATAGCGCTTTAGATAAAGCTGTGCATTGAGTTTAAGTGAGGCCTTAGTATCATGGCTTGTATGTGCAAAGCGCAAAGCCTCCTCCACTACCCTAAACTCAGGGTTGAGCTCTAAACTTTCTGCTAAAAAGCATCTTAAAACGCAGATAGCGGCGGCTTCATCATCTAAATTAAGTTTCTTTAAATCTAAGGCTTTATAGGATCTAAAAAGCGTCTTGACCTTAGCGTAGATATCTTTAACATAACGCATCGCTAAATCATGCTCGAGCTCACAAAGATGACTACTGCGTAAAATCGCCTTATCGATACCTACAAAGCGCTCGCGTAAAAGCGGTAAGACTTTAAGACGCATGAAATTGCGCTCAAACTTTAAATACGAATTAGAGATATCGTAGACATAATCAAAGCCTAAGGCGGTAACTAATTCCTCAATTTCCTGCTTATGCAGTTTAAGACAGGGTCTAATGATGATGCCCCGACTATCAGTAATGCACTCGCTCATACCCGATAATCCCTCAGGACCTGAACCACGTTTGAGCGCTAATAAGAAATTCTCAACCTCATCATCAGCCTGATGACCAATGAGAAGTACACCCCCTTTGAGATTTTCCTTTAAGGCCCGATAGCGCTCCTCCCGGGAGATAGCCTCAGGCGATAAGCCATTGCCATAGACAATATTGAGCTTAGGGGTAATAAATTCATCGACCTGCACGCGTTTACACAATGCCGTACAATGGTCAAGCCAGATCGGATCATCAGCATCTAAGCCATGAATACAATGGACAGCGACAACCTGATAATCGGGATTGAGTTTACGCATCTCTATAGCTAAAAGCAGGACTAAGGTGGAATCTGCACCACCTGAGAGGCCGACGACGAGACGCTTTTGAGGAATGATTTTAGAAAATTTTTGGGCCATCTCCTCGAGAATGGCCCACGCTTTAGAACTTAGCAATATCCGTAATGCATTAAACGGTCATAGCGCTCTTCAATGATCTTATCTACAGGTAAGTTCAAGAGAGTCTTAATATCCGCTTCAATGCGCTCCTTTAAGAGCTTAGCCATTTCGTCATAAGCACGGTGAGCACCACCTAAAGGCTCCTCGACGATATTGTCGATAAGCTTTAATTCCTTAAGACGTGCGGCGGTAATATTCATAGCCTCAGCCGCTAAGGAAGCCTTTTCAGCGCTCTTCCATAAGATGGAAGCACAGCCCTCAGGGGAGATTACTGAATAGGTAGAATACTGCAACATATTTACTCTATCGCCAACACCGATAGCTAAAGCACCACCTGAGCCACCTTCACCGATGACGGTGCAGACAATAGGTACGCGCAGATGTGACATGAGCTTTAAGGACTCGGCAATAGCACCAGCTTGTGATCTCTCCTCAGCACCTACACCCGGATAAGCACCCGGAGTGTCGATAAAGGTGACGATCGGCATATGGAAGCGCTCGGCTAACTGCATTAAACGCATAGCCTTGCGATAGCCCTCAGGACGCGGCATACCGAAATTACGCAAGGTACGCTCACGGGTATCACGGCCCTTCTGATGACCGATAACCATTACCGGCATACCATTGAGGCGGGCAATACCACCGACAATAGCCTTGTCATCAGCAAAGGCTCTATCACCTGATAACTCATGGAAATCGGTGAAGATACGGCTGATATAATCTAAGGTGTAAGGACGCATCGGATGACGCGATAATTGGGAAATCTGCCAAGCGCTTAAAGAGGAGAAGATCTTAGAAGTTAATTCCTTGTTCTTCTTCTCTAACTGGCGTAATTCCTTGGTTAGATCTAAATTGGAGCTGACATCCTCACTTAAGCGCTTTAACTCTTCAATATGCGCTAACAGATCGGCTATCGGTTGTTCAAATTCTAAATAATTTATATTCATGATTGTTTCCCAATTGAGACACCGCTAATCTATCAAATTTACTACAATTACAGCTCAATTTCCATATCAGGATGCAAAGACTGTAGCCGTCTTTTCACCGGGCCATAGCTTTTACGATAACAATTAAGCACTGGTAAGTGTTGTAGTAATTCTAAATGCGCGGCGGTCGGATATCCCTTGTGTTTGGCAAATTGATATTCAGGATAAAGCTTATCAAGCTCAATAAGCTGACGATCGCGCTCTACTTTAGCTAAGATCGAAGCGGCGGCAATTTCCTTGACGCGGGCATCGCCTTTAACTACAGCTTGCATAGCTAAGGGTAGATCATGTGGCACCTTATTGCCATCAACAAGCATGAGTTCGCAGCGCAAATTCATATTTAAATAAGCGCGACGCATAGCTAATAAGGAGGCCTGCAAAATATTGAGTTCATCAATCTCCTGAGGCGTACACTGACCTATACCATAGGCTAAGGAGCGCTCCTTAATTAAAAGCTCTAAAGCCTCGCGCTTTTTAGCGCTCAGCTTTTTAGAATCATTGAGACCTGCTATAGGCTTATCTTTATCTAAAACCACACAGGCGGCGACCACATTACCCATGAGTGGCCCCCGTCCAGCCTCATCGACACCGCAGACTAAATGTAAGCTCGGATCGAGAGGATAAACCCAAGGTTCAAGCTCTATCTTTGCCATAATCTCACCTAAAACTTAGGCTCAGTTTTATCTTTTGAGCTCTTGATAACGCTAGCATCAGGTAAGGTTACCTCAGGCTCAATATTAGCTCTATTAGCATTAGCATTGACCTTAAGGTAATTTTGATGCTCAGCCTCTTCCTCTTCAGAATAGTTATGACCACATGCTTTGATGACATCAAAGACGGCATTAGCGGCAAGCTCATCGGAGTTACAGCGAATAGCCTCGTGGATCTTATAAAACTCTTTCTTCATCAAAAGATTATCTGAGGTCAATAATTTGACCATTTCTGCAGTCAGATTTTCAACCGTGCAATTTTCCTGAATATATTCAGAAACTACCTTATGACCGGAAATTAAATTCGGTAAGGAGAAGGTATCGACCTTTAATAAACGCCGCGCTAAGGCCGCTGTCAGCGGATTGACCTTATAGGCAACACAGAAAGGGATCTTCGCTAAGGTTACTTCTAATGCGACAGTACCTGAGGTCAATAAAATAGCATCGCAGGAGGCCATCATATCTAAGGTATTGCCGACATAGATAGTCAGTGATAAATCCGGTGCATGTTCAAGCCACGCATCCTTTAAAAGCTGAGCGTGAGTATAGCTTGGTACTGAGGAAATAAAGACAATATCATGAAGCTTTTCCTTAACCATGCGCGCTACTTGCGCATAGACTGGGAGCATATTAGAGATAACTCCATAGCGGCTACCTGGGAGTATACCCATGATCTTAGTCTTATGAGGCTCGATATTTTCAACACAGGTACGATAGAGATCTATGCTTAAACGGGCATTTTCCTGATCCATCTTTAAAGGGATGGTATTGGCAAGAGTATGGCCTACATAGACGCATTTGAGCTGTTGCTTATCGTAAAAGTCCTTTTCAAAGGGTAAAAGCGCTAAGACACAATCGCAGGCGCGACGGATCTTCTTCATGCGCCCTTCACGCCAAGCCCATACTGACGGACTTACATAATGAATAGTCGGAATGCCGGCTGCACGCACGCGCATCTCGACAGTTAAATTGAAATCTGGGGCGTCAATGCCGATGAGGACACAAGGACGCGCTTCGATGATCCTGCGGGTAACCTTATTGCGGATGCTGAGGATTTTAGGCAAGTGCACTAAAACCTCAACAATACCCATTACCGCGAGATCCTCCATATTAGCTTCGGAATTTAAACCTAAGGCAATCATCTTAGGTCCACCGACGCCAATAAATTGGGCTTTAGGATCATGACGACGCAGGGCTTTCATAAGTCCTGCGCCTAGGGTATCGCCGGAATTCTCACCGGCGATCAATGCATATAGATGTGGATGATTTTTATTGGTCATAGCTATCGGATAATACCGCGACCGCTCTCTTTTAAGAATTTAACTAAGGGTTCTACCTCAGGGAATTCGGCAGCAATCGGCTCAATTTGCTCAATGGCCTCCTCTATAGTCAGATGATGCTTATAGAGAATGACATAAGCTTTAAAAATAGCACTGATAGCTTCCTTAGAGAAGCCACGACGCTGCAGACCTACCTTGTTGATACCAAAGGGCTTAGCATAGTGACCGGCAGCCATTACATAAGGCGGCACGTCCATATTTAAAGCGGCCATACCACCGACCATAGCATGACAACCGACACGGCCGTACTGATGAATAGCGGCAAGGCCACCAAAGACGACATGATCATCGATAGTAACGTGACCGGCTAAGGTGGCATTGTTTGAGAAGATACAATGATCGCCAATCAAACAATCGTGAGCTACGTGAGTATTCACCATAAATAAATTATGGCTACCTACAGTAGTAGTACCGCGCCCCTGTACAGTACCGCGATGCATAGTGCAATGCTCGCGGATAACATTATCATCACCGATAGTTAAGGTAGTAGGCTCTCCGGCATATTTGAGATCCTGACAGGCCTCACCTATAGAGCAGAACTGATAAATATGGTTGCGTTTACCGATTACAGTAGGGCCACGGATCACCACAAAAGGCTCAATTACGCAATCATCGCCGATGCTAACCTCACCTTCAATAATGACATTGGCGGAGATCACAACATTATTACCCAATTTGACTTTATCGCCAATACGGGCAGTCGGATCAATGCTCAGGCTTAATTCGTTCACAAACGGCTCCTCTATGCTTTGAGGTTTATCAGTGCTTAGCGCACATCAGATCGGCATGGCATACAACCTTACCGTCAACAGTGGCTACTCCCTTGAAAGAAGCAATACCGCGTCTTTCCTTTAAGTATTCAACATCAATGACGAGCTGATCGCCAGGTACTACCGGACGCTTAAAACGAGCATTATCGATGGCGGCAAAATAATAGAGCTCACCGGGATTGGGCTTACCGACCATGGTAAAGGCTAAAACACCAGTGGCCTGAGCCATAGCTTCTAAAATGAGCACGCCAGGTAATACAGGCTTACCGGGGAAGTGACCTTGGAAGAACGGCTCATTGAAAGTTACGTTCTTAATAGCCTTTAAGGTCTTGTGCTCATCGCTAATGGTATATTCTAAAACACGATCGATCATTAAAAACGGATAACGATGCGGGAGTAAATCCATGATCCCTTCGATATCGATGGTATTAGCTTGTTGTACAGTATCAGTCACTGATGCCCCCTTAAATTTTATCTTTTTGATCTAATTGCTGCTGCAAAGACTCCACCTTTTCCTCTAAGGAGGTGAGCTTGTGATACATATCGTTGATATGCAGAGTTCTGGCAGCGGTCAAACGCCATTCCTTATTGGTTTGAGCAGGAATACCGGAAGAGTAAATACCCGGCTTATCAATAGAGCGCATTACCATGCACATGCCACTGATAGTAGTACCGTCACAAATGGAAATATGACCATTAAAGACGGAGGTACCACCGATAATGCAATACTTACCGATAGTGACCGAACCTGCAAAAGTAGTACCGCCAGCAACAGCAGTACCATAACCAATGCGGACGTTGTGAGCAATCTGGCAGAGGTTGTCGATAATGACATTATCCTCAATCACAGTATCGTCTAAAGCACCACGGTCGATACAGGTGCAAGCACCGATCTCCACGTGATTGCCAATAACAACACGGCCAGTCTGCGGGATCTTAATCCACACGCCACGCTCATTGGCATAACCAAAGCCGTCGCCACCGATGACAGTACCCGATTGAATCAAGCAATGCTCGCCAATCACACAGTCATGATAAACGCTGACATTAGGATAGAGCTTAGTGTAGCTACCGATCTTAGCATTAGGGCCAACCACAACATTGGCACCTAATTGTACATTATCGCCGATAACCGCCCCCTTTTGCACATAAGCATGCGGGGCTAAGCTCACATTCTTGCCTAAAACTGCACCCTCTTCGACAATAGCTGTCGGATGGATAGCTGAGCAAATCTCAGGAGTGGTATCTAAAAGCTGAGCTACCTTAGCAAAACCGACATAAGGATCTGTCATTACCAGAGCATTGCCGTGGCAATGCTCGACATCGCTCTCCTTAATGATTACTGCTGAGGCCTTAGAGCTTGCTAATAGATGGCGATATTTAGGATCAGTTAAGAAGCTAATTTCGCCGACATCGGCAGTCTTCAAATTAGCAACCGCTCTAATCTCAACCTCGCCATCGCCTATAAGCTTAGCATCAAGCTTTTGGGCAATCTCTTTTAACAGCATTACTTCTTACCTTTATTGCCATTGTTGGTATTCTTCATATTCTTAACGCGGGCAATAACCTCAGAGGAAATATCGGCAGCGTTAGTGGCATAGGCTACAGCCTCACCGCGTAAAACTAACTGTAAACCGCGCTCTTTAGCAATAGTATCGATAGCTTTCTGTACTAAACTACCAAGCTTAATGTTCTCTTGCTGAACGCGCTTGCGCTGATCTTCCTGTAAGGCCTGAGCCTTTAACTGATAATCAGCACGCATCTGAGCTAACTTTCTCTGAGCTTCGATCTTCTTATCTTCGCTAAGCTTAGACATGCTAGCGTCGATCTTCTGAGCTTCCTGCTCGATCTTGACTAATTCCTGCTGACGCGGAGCAAATTCTTTCTGTAAAGCTTCAGTGGCAGCCTTAGACTGCGGGATCTCGTTCATTATATAGGGGATATTGACAGCAGCGATGCTGAGAGATTGAGCCTTGCTGTCGTTAGAGGCGGCATAGGCATTAACACTGACTAAAGCAGATAAAACAGAAGCTAAAACTAATTTCTTTAACATTTTTTTATTTTCTCCGACTAATTAGAAGGTACTGCCGATATTGAAATTGAAGGTCTGAGTGCTGTCACCATCACGCTCTTTAATAGCTTTTGATAATGAGAAGGACATCGGACCAATCGGCGAAATCCAAACTAAAGACACACCTGCTGAGGCGCGATAATCACTAGCTTTAGAATAATCGTGGGAGTAAACATCACCATTAGTATCCCAAAGACAACCGGCATCAAAGAAGAGTGAAGTACGCACTTGATTCTTATATGCCTCAGCGATAAATGGAGCTGGCATAAAGAACTCTAAGGAGCCTGTCCAGAAGGCGTTACCACCCACAGCAGAATCTGATGCATAAGTAGAGCCGTCGGCCTTATAGTAAAGAGCACGCGGACCTACAGAGTTATGATCAAAACCACGTAACCATTCAGAGCTACCTAAATAGAAGTTCTCGAAGAACGGTAAGACCTGATCATAACCATGCTTAGTGCCATAACCATCACCATAACCGACCTTACCACGAGCTGCGAATACGAAATTGTGGAAAGAATCGATCGGGAAGTAATGATAGGTCTCAGCAGTAAGCTTATAGAATTGCAGATCAGAGCTTGGAACTGAAGCATCGATCTTAAAGACCTGACGATTACCATCAGTCGGGAAGACGGATCTATCTAAGCTATTGTGAGTGAGGGTAATGCCGGCTTTATAGTTAATATAATCACCCTGACGACCACCATCACCAAAGCGCTCCCAGAAGTACTGAGCCTGCTCAAAGTATTGACCATGACTTTCAATTTCATTGCGCTCAATACCTAAGGAATAATTGATAGACCAAGTTTCAGAAATAGGATAACCGGTATTGACATAGAAACCGATGGTGTCATTGTTATAATCGACAACATCACCATCATCATCGGCCTCATAGGCATCATAGAAGACACGCGCACCTAAGCTGACATTATCGACAGTATAGTAAGGATCGGTATAACCTAATTCCATGTGCTTACGATAATCGTTTTCATAAGCGGAAATCACACCGCGAGTACCCCAACCAAAGAGATTGCTCTGAGAGATACTAGCCTGTAATAATAAACCTGAATCTGTACCAAAGCCCACACCACCGGCAATAGCGCCAGTTGGCTGTTCTTTGACATTGACATTGAGATTGACAGTATCGGCGGTAGTACCAGCCTTTTGCTGTGTGATATCGACAGTCTCAAAATAACCGGTACGATTTAAACGAGCCTTAGAGAGCTCGACTGCCTCAGAGGATAACCAGCTACCATCCATCTGACGGATTTCACGACGAATAACGGTATCGTTAGTGGTGGTATTACCGGTGACGCTTACCTGTGAGACATAAACGCGAGAGCCTGGCTCAACATTGAACTGTACATCGACAGTCTTATCCTGATCATTGAAGATAGGATAGGCTTTGACGTTAGAATTGGCATAACCAAATTTACCTAAAACGTCTTTCAAAGCTTTTTCCGTGTCGCTGACTTCTCTTTGATTGTATATTTCGCCACTTTCAATAGCGATAGCCTGCTCTAAAGCCTCGCCATACTTTAAGGTATTGCCGCGCAACTCAGTCTTATTGACGGTATACTGCTCACCTTCATTGATAGCGATGGTCAAATAGATACCCTTACGATCGGGGGTCATCTCCACAGAGGTCGATTCAATCTTAAAGTTGACATAACCTCTATCCATATAATAAGAGCGCAGTGACTCTAAATCAGCGCGGAATTTAGTGGAATCGTACTTCTGTGAGGCGGTGAAATTCCACCACGGCACGTCATCGCGTAAATCCATCTGCGCTAAGAGCACATCTTCATCAAAGGCCTTATTACCGACAATATTGATCTGCTTAATTTCAGCAGCTACACCCTCGGTGAACTCAAACTTAACATTAGCGCGATTACGCGGTAAATTATTGATGACGACATTCACCCGGGCCTGATACATACCGGCGCTGTGATAGAAATCCTCTAAGGATTGTTTGATCTGCTCTAGACGCTCAACATTGAGAGGTTCACCTGAACGTAAGCCCTGATCCTCGACAACTTTTCTTAAATTGTCGCTAGCCATCTGTGAATTACCCGAAAAATCGACCTCACCGATGGTCGGTCTTTCAACTACATTCACAATGAAGGTATTGCCATCCATAGCCAAAGAAACGTTATCAAAATCGCCGGTAGCATATAACTGTTTCATCGCTAAAGCGGTATTTTCCGGGGTTACGACATCGCCTTCACGAATAGGTAAAGCTAATAAAACGGCACCCTTAGCAATACGGTTTAAACCACGGATCTGAATATTATCGACTACAGCTCCAGTAGTAGCCTGCGCCGAGGAAGCTATGACCATGCTCATACTTAAAAATAAAGCACTGAACATTGCCGTATTTTTCTTTAAGCTTAGATGTTTCATCTTAAATGTACCCAAAAAAAACAAACCGTTTTATAAAGCCCTTATATCATTGAAAACAGCAAAGGCCATTAACATAATTAGTAGCGTAACACTTATAGAGGTTAGCAAGCGCTGCATCTTCTCTGATGGCGGCCTATGCATTATAGCCTCATAGACTAAAAATAATAACTGTCCCCCATCTAAAACGGGGATCGGTAATAAATTAAAGATACCTAAGTTTACACTAATCGCGGCTAAAAAACTTATAAAGTATATTATACCGATATCGGCGCTCTCACTTGCACCCCGCGCTAAGGCAATAGGACCTGAAACATTTTCAGTAGAAATGGCACCACTAATGGTCTTGCTAGTTAAAACGACCACGAGTTTACTCATATTATAAGTATCGCCTAAAGCCTTAAGCATGGCTTCAAAAGGCCCATATTGGACCTCATAATAAAGACCAGGAATAGGATCTACGCTCACACCCACACCAATAAAAGGCACAGTCTTATCTTTCTTTTCAATATAGCGCGTCTGCGGGATCACATAAGTAGAATAAATCTTACCCTCACGCTTCACCGCTAAATTAAGGCTAGCACCATTTGAAGCTAAAATGCTGTCAGAGACGCGGTACCATGACTGCATCTTCTGCCCATTGACCTCAACAATACTGTCACCTTCACGAATACCGGCGGCATAAGCTGCACCCTTAGGATCGACATAAGTTAAGACATTGTTAATCGTGCCATTACAAGGTCTAAGACCTAAGAGCTCTAAAGGATTTTGGCTAGGTCTAATATCATAAGAGCGTAAATTTAAATTTAAATTACGCGTAGCGCCTTCACCTAAATCGCCTTTAACCCTAACCTCAACTGGGGTGCTTTGTGCGGCTTTTGCGATAAAATCATAGGTAACCTCTGACCACGAGCGAACCTCTTCCCCATCTATAGACTCAATTAGATCATAGGGCGCAAACTCAGCTTCGGCGGCGAGAGAATGCGGGATGACATCGCCTACTACTGGCTTTAGAGTTTGAATACCGCAGATATTGACAATGGTATAGATAATGACCGCTAAAACAATATTACAAATTGGTCCTGCGGCAATGACTGCGGCCTTTTGAGCTACTGATTTAGATTGAAAAGATTCAGGAGAATTTTTAACACCGCTTTCATTCTCATCGAGCATTTTGACATAACCGCCTAAAAGAATAGCTGAAAACGCATATTCACAGCCATTCTTACCGGTATGCTTAAACAAAAGCGGGCCAAAACCTAGAGAAAAGCGCAAGACTTTAATTCCGCACAGACGGGCCACCGCAAAATGGCCCCACTCATGCACAGAGACTAAAATGCCTAAGCTTATAAAAAAGAGCAGCAGATCCCAAAGAAAACTAAACATTAAAGCTCCGCAATCTGCTTACGTGCACACGCGCGCGCTAGGCGATCTAATTCAAAGACCGCATCTAAAGAGGTGATATCAAAGCGCTCTGTAGCCTCTAAACTCTGTGCCACCACCTGCGCGATATCTAAATAGCTAATTCGGCCATTGAGGAAATTAGCTACAGCGACTTCATTGGCAGCATTGAGAATAATGGTTGCAGCTTGTCCTTCATGGCAAGCATCGATAGCAAGCTTTAAGCACGGATAGCGCTGATAATCAGGGGCCTCAAAGCTCAGGCTTCCATGCTTTAGAAAATCAAAACTCTCAGTGCCTGAGACAATGCGCTCAGGGAAACCTAAAGCTACGGCAATGGGAGTCTTCATATCGGGATTGCCAAGCTGTGCCATCACCGCGCCATCACAATAACTGACCATAGAGTGCACAATTGACTGCGGGTGGATCAAAACCTCGATATCATCAAAACCGGCATTGAAAAGATGACGGGCCTCAATAAACTCTAAGCCCTTATTCATCATGGTGGCAGAATCGACTGAGATCTTAGGCCCCATAGACCAATTAGGATGACTTACGGCCATCTGTACGGTCACAGAACCTAATTCAGAAATAGCCTTAGTTCTAAACGGGCCACCTGAACCTGTCAGTAAAATCTTTTTAACACCATGCTTCTTTAAATCGCAATAACCTAAATCAGCTTGAATTTCATAAGGTAAGCATTGGAAAATGGCGCTATGCTCGCTATCTACCGGTAAAACTTTAGCATGATGTTTCTTTAACTGCTCAAAGAATAAAGAGCCTGACATCACCAAGGCTTCTTTATTAGCTAAGGCGATAATACAACCAGTCTTGACCGCGGCCATGATAGGCTTTAGGCCAGCTGCGCCCACAATCGCGGCAACGACAATCGGAGCCTCGCCATCAGCGGCGATTTCGACAATGCCCTCATCCCCAGCTAGAACCTCAGCATAGAGCCGCTCATCTTGCAGACGGCGTTTGAGTACGGCGGCAGCCTCAGGCTTAGCCATAGCCACACGCTGTGGATGAAATTCACGGACAATCTCCACCATCTTTTCTACCGAGACGGAGGCCACAGCTGCATGTAAGGAAAATTCCTCGGGATGTAGTCTTAAAACCTCAAGAGTACTGCTGCCGATAGATCCGGTAGCTCCAAGCAACGTAATCTTGCGCATTTAGAATAAATCTCCACTTATAAGCATACTTACAGTCAGAAACATCGGAATGGCTGCTAATTGTGAATCGATACGGTCAAGCATACCGCCGTGACCGGGGAAAATCTTACCACTATCCTTAATATTGACGAGACGCTTTAACATACTCTCAACAAGATCGCCTACGACGGAGAAGACTATACACAGAGGAGCTGCAATGAGGAGTGACACTAAATCCTTACCATAATCGCCAAAGAGACCAAATTTTACAAAGATGATCATGGCCACTAAGGCTGTAAGAAGACCACCGGCTAAACCTTCCATGGTCTTTTTCGGGCTCACGCGCGGTAACATCGGGGTTTTGCCTAAGAAACGACCGGTGAAATAAGCACCACTGTCAGCACACCAGACTAAAGCCATGACAGCTAAGACTAAATAGGCACCTACGAGGGGATCTTCTTGATAATGGTGAGATCTTAAGACGAGCAGGCCCGCTAAGAACGGCAAGAGCATGAGCAGGCCTAAGATAGTATTGACGACTTTATATTGATGCCAAGCAATATCATGCGGATACTTAATCAATAAGGGTAAGGACGTAATCCACACTATGAGGCCTGAGGCAATGACATATTTAACTGTTGCAGGAACAGCTTGCTCTATATATAAACCCGGAGGGGCCATAAAGAATAAAGCACTAGCGGCCACCATAGCTAAAGCGGTAAAAGGTAACTTTGATTTGTAACCTAAAAGCGGTCCCATTTCATAAGCGCCGACCATGTAGATGAACAAAGCGCCGATAGTGAAAATGGGATAAGAGGCGATAAATAACCAGGCTAAAACCGCTGCGATCAAGATGACGCCGGTGATTATTCTAGTTAGCATGAACTGTCCTTATGTTGAATTTGTGCAGAAGTCATACCAAAGCGACGTTCGCGACGCGCGAAAAAGGCCATAGCCTCATCTAAGTCGGCCTCGGCAAAATCTGGCCACAGCTTATCTACAACGTAAATTTCGCTATAGGAAGCTTGATAGAGGAGAAAATTACTGAGGCGATACTCTCCACCGGTACGGATGAGTAAATCGACATCATCAGAAACCATCAGATGCTCTTTAAAGACCGCTTCGTTTACCTCTTCAGCTTTAAGAGTACCCGCAACAATTTTCTCATGTATTTTATGACTAGCCTGCAAAATGTCCCAGCGCCCGCCATAATTAGCGGCAATATTGAGCTCCATAGTGCTACCTGCGGAGGTCTCAGTTTCAACATGGGCAATGGCACGTTGCAGACTTTCGGAAAAACGGCTGACATCCCCCACAATGCGGGTTTTAATCCCATTTTCCTTAAGTGATTTGCATTCTTTTTTAAGTGAACTGGCAAATAGCGTCATCAGGGCCTGAACCTCGTATGCCGGGCGTTTCCAGTTTTCGCTAGAAAAAGCAAAGAGGGTCAAAACTTTGATGCCACAGGAGGCGGCATATTTAATGATGCGTTCTACGGCTATAGCACCGCGTTGATGACCACGGACGCGGTTGAGTCCCTGATTTTGAGCCCAACGTCCGTTTCCATCCATGATGATTGCCAGATGGCGGGGTACCATTACGGATCCCGCCTGTGAGATCTTATCCATTAGGAGGAGATTAGATTTCCATGAGTTCTTTCTGCTTGGCAGCTAAGACGTCTTCAGTCTTCTTAACACAAGCATCAGTCATCTTCTGGATCTGCTCCTCACCACGACGCTGATCGTCCTCAGAGATCTCCTTGTTCTTCTGCAGCTCTTTGAGATCTGCATTAGCGTCACGACGAATATTGCGGATTTCGACCTTAGTCTGCTCCACTTCGCCCTTAACGATCTTAACTAAATCCTTACGACGCTCCTCAGTTAACGGAGGTAAAGGAACACGGATCTCGGTGCCGGCGACGACTGGATTTAAGCCTAAATCAGACTTCTGAATAGCGCGCTCAACATCTTTGATAGCGTTACGGTCAAAAACAGACAGCTTTAAGGTACGGGCATCCTCAACGGTGATGGAGGCAACCTGACGTAAAGGGGTCAGGGCACCGTAGTAATCAACCATGATCGGATCTAAAAGACCTGGCTGAGCACGACCGGTACGGATTTTAGCTAAACGGTTGTCTAAGGCCACAAGAGCCTTATTCATACGGTTTTCAGCATCTGTTTTGATTTCGTTTAACATAGGCTTTTTTCCTTAATCTGCAACCACAGTACCTTCATCTTGGCCTAAAGCGGCTTTCATAAAGGCACCGGGTTTGTTCATCGAAAATACTCGGATCGGCATATGATGCTCTGAGGCTAAGGCAAAGGCAGTCAGATCCATTACCTTTAAATCACGCTCGATAACTTCCTTAAAGCTAAGTTTATCAAAACGAGTAGCGGTAGGATCCTTCATCGGATCAGCAGTGTAAACACCGTCAACCTTTGTGGCCTTTAATACCTCAATACACTGCAATTCAATGGCACGTAAGACGGCAGCAGTGTCGGTAGTAAAGAACGGAGCGCCTGTACCACCAGCTACAATCAGAGAGCTACCCTGATTTAATAACTCACGACCTGCAGAGGCTGAGTACTGAGCGGTAATTGACGGAATGCCATAAGCACTCATTAAGACGCACTTACCACCCTGACGCTTTAACTCCTCGCGCATAGCAAGGCCATTCATCACGGTAGCAAGCATACCCATCTGATCACCAGAAACACGGTCAAAACCAGCCTTTTGTAAGGCAGCACCGCGGAAAATATTTCCGCCACCGATGACTAAAACGGTTTCAACACCTGCTTCCTGTACCTCACGAATAGCCTTAGCAGTGGCGCTGAGGATCTGCGGATCAATACCGAACTCGCCATCACCACCTAAAGCTTCGCCAGATATTTTTAATAAAATACGACGTTTCTTAATCTCAGCTGTCATATGCCGGCTTCCATTATTTCTTGGCAGCAGCCATCTGAGCCTGAACTTCAGCAGCGAAGTCCTGGGTCTTCTTCTCGATACCCTCACCGACCTCTAAACGGATAAAGGAAACAGCATCAGCATTGTGCTCCTTTAACATCTGGCCTACGGAGATCTCAGGATTCATAACGAAAGGCTGACCGGTTAAGGAAATCTCACCGGTGAACTTCTTCATACGACCCTCAACCATCTTCTCAGCAATAGCCTGCGGCTTGCCGGACTTCATGGCGATCTCGATCTGGAGGTTACGCTCGTGCTCAACAACCTCAGCAGCTACATCCTCAGGCTTAACGAACTGAGGCTTAGAAGCACAAACGTGCATAGCAACGTGCTTAGCAACCTCAACATCGCCGCCCTTGAGCACAACGACAACACCGATACGGTTGTTAGAGTGTAAGTAAACACCTAAGGTCTCGCCCTCAGCGGCCTCAACTAAGGCGCAACGACGTAATTGGAGGTTCTCACCAATCTTGCCGACTAAAGCGGTTAAAGCGTCAGCCATGGAAACACCGTCGCAAACAGTAGCCTTTAAGGCCTCGATGTCAGCGCAGTTGTTGTCTAAGCAAACCTGAGCGGCCTTCTTAGCAAACTCAACGAATTCAGCATTCTTAGCGGCGAAGTCGGTCTCAGAGTTAACCTCAACTAAGGCAACCTTGTTACCCTCAGAAGCAACAGCGATTAAGCCCTCAGCGGCGGTACGACCGGCCTTCTTAGCAGCCTTAACGGCACCGCTCTTACGCATGGCGTCAATAGCAGCATCCATATCACCGTTAGCGGCAACTAAAGCCTTCTTGCAATCCATCATGCCGGCACCAGTGGCGTCGCGCAGTTCTTTAACCATAGCAGCAGTTACGTTTGCCATGTTGTTTATTCCTCTTGTAAAGCTAAATTCTCAAAAGGCCGGGTATACCGGCCTTTTTACTATATTAAGGTCAAATAAAGTTTGAACCTTAGATAAATTATTCGGCCTTAGGAGCCTCAGCCTCGGCAGCCTCAGCGGCCTTAGCAGCCTCAGCCTGAGCACGAGCCTCAGTCTCTTCACGAACCATCTCGGCACGAGCAGCGTTAACAGCCTCGGTAACGCCCTTTAAGTATAAGTCAACAGCACGGATAGCGTCGTCGTTACCCGGGATAACGTAATTTACGCCATCAGGGTTGGAGTTGGTATCAACAACAGCAACAACCGGAATGCCCAGGTTGTTAGCTTCTTTGATGGCCAGGTGCTCAACTTCAGCGTCGATTACGAATAAAGCGTCAGGTAAACCGCCCATGTCCTTGATACCACCTAAAGAACGGTTGAGCTTCTCTAACTCGCGAGAGCGTAAGAGAGCCTCTTTCTTGGTGAGCTTATCAAAGGTGCCGTCCTGAGACTGGGTCTCAAGATCCTTTAAGCGCTTGATGGACTGACGAACAGTCTTCCAGTTAGTGAGCATACCACCTAACCAGCGGTGATCAACGTAGAACTGACCGCAAGCGGTAGCAGCAGGACCGACCTTATCGCAAGCGGCACGCTTAGTACCAACGAATAAGATCTTGCCCTTATGAGCGACGGTGCTGCTTAAGAAGTTTAAGGCACCCTCGAAGTTCTCAACGGTCTTCTCTAAGTTAATGATATGAATACCATTACGAGCACCGAAGATGTACTGCTTCATCTTAGGATTCCAGTAACGAGTTTGGTGACCAAAGTGAACGCCAGCTTCGAGCATATCGCGCATAGAAATGGTTGACATTTAAAATTCCTCAAAAAAAATTAGGGTTAAGCCTCCACTGCCCGTATCGCCCCACCACCTAGGTGGCACCCAGAACGATATTATTTAAGACAGTGTGTGTTTTCTTAACAGAAGATAAAGATAAAAAATTGTGCCTAGTGTAGGTCACACAAAGGCAAAGTATTTTACCATGAATTGCCTGATCTTTTACCGCTTCAAGAAGAAAATATCATAAAAAAATGCGCTTGGAGTTTGCGTGCTAAAATAGCAATCAATAAAAATATAACAAGGCATCCCCTAAAGGCTTAAAAAAACATGCTCAAAGCCTTATCAGGCCTTAAAATTTACCCAGAATACATGCTCAAAACAGCTTACTTTGAGTTTTAGAAGGAAAAAAAATCATGGATATTTCTTTAAAGTCCCCAAGCGAAATTGAGAAGATGCGCCTTGTTGGCGATTTAACCGCTAAGGTTTTAGAGATGATTAAACCCTATGTCGTCCCGGGTGTCACCACCTTAGAGCTTGACAATAGAATGCTTGAATATATCGAAAAGGACTTAAAGGCTGAATCTGCCGATTTAGGTTATCAGGGTTATCCGCGTGCTACCTGCATCAGTATCAACGAAGTAGTCTGCCACGGCATTCCCTCTGAGCATACTAAGCTCCGTGATGGCGATATCGTCAATATCGACGTTACTGTCAGAAAAGATCATTATCACGGCGATAGCTCCTGCATGTATTTTGTCGGCAATGTCTCCCCGCGCTGTCGCGAATTATGCCGCTGTGCGCAGGAAGCTATGTATGCTGCCATCAAGACCGTACGCCCAGGTAGCAATTTAACTGAGGTCGGCTCTGCCATTCAGAAAGTTGCCGATAAATACCGCTTCTCCATCGTCCGCGATTATTGCGGTCACGGCATCGGTATCGGCTTTCATGAAGAACCGCAGGTTTTACACTATAAGAACAATTATGATCTCCTCCTTGAAGAAGGCATGTGCTTTACTATCGAGCCTATGATCAATGCCGGTACTTGGAAATGCCGTACCTCCCGTAAGGATGGTTGGACTGTCACCACCGCTGACAAACAGCCTTCAGCTCAATACGAGCACACCCTTTTAGTCACCTCTGACGGTGTTGAGGTTCTGACCTTACGCCAAGATGAAGATTTCCCTCGCATCATCAAGCACTAAAATGTACGAAGTCATTGCAGTACCGCGTAAACACAGCTCCTTTGAACTTAGCCCCTTTGCGTATGCAGATGAGGAGCTCTATAGCGTCAAATCCGGACGCGAGATCGTCAAGCGTTATCGTAACTTCATGGCGCAGGCCTTTGCAGATGGTCATGAGGTCGAAGCCTTATTGCAAGAACACTCGCGCGCTAACGACGATGCGCTCTCGAAAATCTATCGCCACTTTGGCCTCGATAAGATCACAGGTTTAGCCCTTATCGCCGTCGGCGGTTATGGTCGCAATGAGCAATTTATCGGCTCTGATGTAGATCTTTTGATAGCTTATGATAAAGATCCGCTCCCACCTGAGACACAAGAGCGTATCGGCGCTTTGATTTCCTATCTGTGGGATTTAAAGCTCGATCTCGGAACTTCAGTGCGCTCAATTGCCGAAACCGTCTTAGAGGCCCGCCGTGACGTCACCATTAAGACTAATCTTTTAGAAAAGCATCTTATCTGTGGTGATGAGGAGACCTATAAAGATCTGTGTTCAGCCCTCGATCATGACGACTTTTGGGACGCAGGGAAGTTTTTACAGGCTAAAGTCGAAGAGCAAAAATTGCGTTATCACCATTATCGCGATACCGTCTATTCAATTGAGCCTGATGTCAAAAATAACCCCGGGGGACTGCGCGATCTGCAATTGATGCAATGGATTGCCATCATTAAATTTAAGGCTCTAACTCCTCAGGAGATGCAAAAGGTCGGTCTCATCACCGCCTCAGAGCTCGATGAATTCATCGCCTGCCGCGATTTTCTGTGGAATGTCCGTTATGCTCTGCACTGTAATAATGTGCAAGGGCATAGCAATCGCATGACCCTTGACGTACAAAAGTCTGTAGCTGCTGCCTTAGGTTATGGTACTGAAGGCAATCTCCCAGTTGAACTTATGATGCGCGCGCTCTTTAGAACCTTGCGCCGCGTACGTGAGCTCAATACCATTGTGCTGCAACAGTCAGAACTTCTCATTGAAGGTCATATCGGCGACAATTATCATGAGCCGGTATTTTTAAATTCTAATTTCGTCAAACGCGGCGATCTCATCGATATTATCGATCATGAGCTTTTTAAATACGATCCGCCTAAGCTTTTGTCGATGTTCTTGATGATTGCCGAACATGACGGCATTACCGACATTCACGTCAATTGCCTGCGCGCCTTACGTGAAAGCCGCCGTAATTTTAAACACTATCTCATCGAATTGCCGGAGTGCCGCAAGCTCTTTAAAAAGCTCTTGCTCTCACCTAAAGCTCTCATCGATGCCATTCCCCTCATGCACGAAACCCGCGTGCTCTCAGCCTATATGCCGCAATGGTCACGCATTGAGGGTTTGACACAATTTGATATGTTCCATCTCTTCAGTGTCGATGAACATACCATCCGCGTGCTCACCAATTTTGCTACGCTAAGCGAATCTAAAGAGCCCATCTTTACGCTCTTTAAAACTATCTACCGGCGTTTAGAAAACCCGGCTTTATTGACCGTCGCCGGCCTCTTACACGATATCGGTAAAGGCTGTGGTGGCCATCATGCTGATGTCGGTGCCGCTGAGGCTGAGAACTTCTGTCAATTGCACGGTTTTTCTGCCTATGAAACGGCCATGGTCTCGTGGGTGATCAGATCGCATCTGCTCTATTCCACCACTGCCACCCGCCGTGATATCAGCGATCCTGAGGTCATCTTAAGCTTTGCACGCTTATGCAAGGACGAGGAGCATTTAAATATGCTCTATTGCCTGACGGTAGCTGATATCTGCGCCACTAACGATAGAGAATGGACCTCGTGGAAGGAGACTATCTTCAGACAGCTCTATCACTCCACCCGTCAGGCACTCAATCAAAGCGATGCTGACACGACCAGACAGCAAGAGCAATTAGTTCAAAACACCCAGAGATCGGTACGCAAGATTGCCCGCGATATTGGCCACACGGAGATGGATCGCTATCTCTCGCAATTCCCCGCACCCTATTTCATCCATTATCGTCCCGATGAAATTGCCTGGCATGCACGCAATATTCTGCGCTTTAACGATTTAGAAAAGCCGCTCATTCTCTTTGCGCAGATCCCAGACATCGGTACCGAGCTCTTTATTTTCTTTAGAAGCAATTCGCCCGACTTCTTTGGCAAAATTGTCTATGCTATGGCGATGAAGCGTCTCAATGTGCTCAGTGCCCAGATTTTTTTGACCCATAATGGACATATTCTCTGCACCATAAAGTTCCAAAACCAAAAGGGACAGCACGTCGATAATGACCGTCTGCACAACCTCAGAAAGACCATACTCGATGGCCTCAAAAACAGCACTCCATTGCGGTCTTTGCCTAAAGTTTCCTCGTCATTATTTAACGTGCCGACCACGATTTCTTACCTCAAAAATCACGGTTCTAAACAGACTTGCATCGAAATCTCCACTCTTGACAGCCCCGGACTGCTAGCTAAGATCGGAATTACGCTTGGTAACTGCGGTTGTCTGATTTCCGCAGCCCGTATCGCCACCACAGGTGAACGTGCTGATGACTTCTTTGCGATTACCGATGTCAATGGTCTGCCCCTAGATGCCAAACAACAAGAGCTCTTATCTAAAGCTCTCTATGAAGTACTAGAGGGCGGCACTACAGAGAATTAGAGATTTTTTGAGGAGAGAAAATTTATGTCACAGGAGCAATTACAAACACTCATCGAAGGCGCCTTTGAAGAGCGCGCCTCCATCACCTCTAAAAGCGTTAGCGCCGAGATTAGAGATGCCGTTGAGACTGTAATCGAGCAATTAGACTTAGGCAAACTCCGCGTCGCTGAAAAAATTGACGGCCAGTGGATCACTAATCAGTGGGTCAAAAAGGCCGTTTTATTATCCTTCCGTATGCATGATAGCGTCATCACTGACATTCCCGGTGGCGCTTATTTCGATAAAGTTCCCTTAAAGTTTAACGGCTATACTGCCGAGCGTTTTGAACAAGAAGGCCTCCGTGCTTGCCCAGGCTGTGTAGTCAGACGCGGTGCTTATTTAGAAAAGGGCGTTATCTTACTGCCCTCCTTTGTCAATATCGGTGCTCATGTAGGTGCCGGCACCATGGTCGATACCTGGGCTACTGTCGGTTCCTGTGCGCAGGTAGGACGCAATGTCCATATTGCCGGCGGTGCTGGTATCGGTGGCGTTTTAGAGCCAGTTCAGGCCGGTCCTACCATCATTGAAGACAATGTCTTCATCGGGGCTCGCTCTGAGGTCGTTGAAGGCGTCATCGTCGGTGAGGGCTCTGTCATCTCTATGGGTGTCTTCTTAGGCAAGTCAACCCGTATCTATGATCGCACCACCGGTGAAATTTCCTATGGTTATGTCCCGCCGCACTCGGTGGTGGTTGCTGGTAATTTACCTTCTAAGGATGGTAAGTACTCCCTCTACGCGGCCATCATCGTCAAGCACGTAGATGAGAAGACTCGCTCTAAAGTTGGTCTCAATGAGCTTTTACGTCAAGCTCAGGAAGAAGTCCACAACTAAGTTAAAGCCGCCTGCAGCTTGTAGCTGCAGATGGTTTTTTAAAAATTATCCTCGCTATTTTCTAAGCTTTCATCAGGAAGCTCCTCGCGATCATAGGGGAAGCTTAAAAGCGCATTTGTCTGTACCACAATGGCCGTTCCCTTCACAAAGCCTGAACGCCACGGCAGAATTTTACCCCGCGCAACAAGATCATCGACATAAGCGCTGAGTTTTTGATAATAGTTTTGCCACAGTTGTGATAACAAATTTAGCGTATTAGCATCATCAGGGCTGACCTCAGCTATAGCATCGAGACGATTTTGCAATTCCTGCGTATAGACATCATAAGACTTTTTAGCCTCATAACCGCAGATATCCTCATCCTTACTAGAAATGCATTGACGCATGAGGAAATAATCGCCAAATCCATATTCCCTAAATAAGGAGATCAAGGCTAAACCAAAGTTTGATCTCGGATGTTCGCCTACAGCATCATCGATGCTATCGGTAAAGAAGATGGACTCATCCCAGGCTTTAGCAAAAGCATCCCATGCTTTTTGTAAATCCTCAAAGCTCTCAGTCTTAAGACCCTCAGAGCGTAGCGAGGAGAAAATACCCTTAAGGCAGTCATTAGAGGCAAAATAAAATTCCTCGCCATTAGCGCCATCAAAGAAGGCGCAGGTTTTCTCTAAATAATCGCCAGTAACGGTCTTATTATTGCTTCCTTGCCTGAAGGTAGTCTCAGGGTAGAGATTGATGCCCTGCGGGCGTCCAGCCAAACGCCAGATGCGCAAGAGCATATTTTTATAAATAATCGGACGCAGTGATTGGGCCTGATTGATATTAGGTAAAATATTTTGCAATTCGCGGTAGAAATCGCCCCAGTACTTCATCGCCTTATCAAAAGCTTCGCGAGCTTGCACTGAGCCTTTGAGGCGTCTGAGTAAGACTGAGGTGTACTTTAGCGTCTCCATCTCATAACGATTGTCGATGTCATAAACTAAAGTAGTGGCATCGCCACGATTATTCTTAATCTCATAATAAGAATGCGTAAAATTTGAAACATGCTTTGAGCTTACTAGAGCATAGAGAGCTAAATACCACTCCTCCCCATGGGCATAGACATCAGCGCTTAAAGCGCCCTGATGACTGAGATTGACCGCCGTATTCCAAGCATTTTGATATTTAGCATAGAGGCTATCATCGCCATTGAAAAGATTGTCTAAAAAGGACAGAGGACCAGTACCTTCATGACGATAGAAGCGATCGAGCGCAAATTTACAGCCTGCGCTTAGATTAAAACGCAATGAGCCTGATTTAGTTGTCTTAGTGCATAAGGTATCGATATCATTGTCGACATTGTGATTAGCAAAGAAATCACGCGGCCAGAGGATGGCCGATAAAATCCGCGGTGAGCTTTGATAACCGTTATTGAGGCTGAGCGCCGTACATTCAGCGGCAACCTTGCGGAAAGTAAAATCCGCCGCTGTCATCGGCACTTCTAATTTTTCAGGTAAACCTAGATACTGCGCATCGAGCTTATCAAAAATGAATTCTAAATGGGAACTGTCAGGCAAGTCAGTAAGCAATTCCTCATCGATCTGAAAATCGATGGCATTACCTTGAACCTCACCATAGGCAATGCTTTCAAGACCGTCAGATTTGACCTGAACCTGAATTACCATGTCGGCAGCTGATGGTTCTTTAAGCAATAGCGTAAAGCGATGATCGTAGCGCAAATTGCGCGTGCACATCACCGTCTGCAGCTGAGTCTGCCCTTCAGTGTTAATAAATGCAGAGACCTCGCTCTCTCCGCTAGGATAATTAAGCTCACCTATCTCCCACATTAAAGCTGCGTATGAGGTGGGGACAATGAACGATAATCCCAAACAGGACAAGGCCTTTTTTAGCGTAATCATTTTTTTTTATTAAGTCTCAATAAACGCGTTTAGTATACTCCTTGTGTTTGTTTGCTCCCACTATATTATTTTCTTTGATATCAAATAATAAACCTTTTGAAAGGTCAGATTACATCTAAAAATGAAAAAAACCGGCAAATTTTGCCGGGCTTTCATCAGTAAGCTTTGATCTTAACCACCAAAGTT
>OGWZ01001169.1_pt1 | contig 25815 bp, 14 predicted proteins | sample 1576141 | NCBI WGS metagenome assembly OGWZ01 (sample SAMEA3541512, study PRJEB24748) | human gut metagenome | biome: human gut; feature: human-associated habitat; material: faeces | place: China | collected 2012
TTAAATTATGTTACTACCCATCAGAGATTCCAACACCAATACGGAAGAACCAAAACTTTTAGAGGCCTAAAGATCAAAGATATAGAAAACTTTTTTTTAAAGAATGATGGCTAAAAGCGGAATGGATACAATCGAAAATAAGGTAGTCAGGAAGGTTCCCTGAGCCATGACCTTAGAGTCAACACCATTCTTAAGGCAGAGCATAGTACCGATAGAAGCTACCGGCATACCCGCTAAGATAACTAAAACATCAGCGTATTTCTTCTCTAAAGGCGTGATGAGGAAAATACCGTAGATGACCACAGGTAAGCCTAAGAGCTTGATAAGGGTGATTAAATAAAGCTTCGGGGTACCTAACATATGTAATACCGGCAGTTCTGCTAAGGTAGAACCGATAATAAGTAAGGAGCCTGAAATGGTGAGACCACCGATAAGATGGCAAGCCTCAGAGACTGTGGCAGGAGCTTTAATCTCTAATAAAACTAAGATAATGGAAATATAGGTGGCCACAAGGCAGGGTGAGAAGAACATTCTCCAGCTAAAAGTAGCCTTACCGCGACCTGCGGTTACTAAGATCACACCTAAAAGGAAGATAAAGAAATAAAAAGGAATGGTTAAAACTGAGGCATAGAAAATAGCTTCAGGACCAAACATCACGCCTACTACCGGAAAACCGATAAAGTTGATATTACCGAAAATCAACATAAAGCGATAAATGCCCGCTTCCTCTTTTTTAATACGCAAAAGCATGGTGATGGGCACCGCTACGATCATGACAAAGACCATAGAGCTTAAACCGGCAATCAGCACCGGTAAAATATCTTCCTTAGCCGGCAGAGTACTACCCATGACGGAGGAGAGAATTAAGAACGGGGCGGTAACGTTTAAAATTAAGGAGGAGAGTTTACGGTTGAAATCCTGATCCATGTAATGAAGCTTATTGCAGCAGAAGCCGACAATAACCATCATAAAGAGCACCGACATTTGCGCAAAGGTGTCGAAGAAAGACATAAAAACCTCAATTTCCGAGAAAGACAGTGCGCCCATTTTAATCCTGTTAAAACTTTTAGGCGCATCACAAAATGAAAAATAATTTGCGAGTTTTATATCTATCTGGCATATCAGCATCTAAAGCACACCCCGAGCGGTGTGCTTTAGCTTAGAAGACTTTAATGCCTTTAGCGCTGGCGCAGCGATCTTACCGAGACACAGTGATGAGCTTTAACCCCACGCTTTAAAAGCTCAATGGTAGCGCTAGCAAAATCGCCTTGCGAGATCGAGCTATCGCCATCTAAACCCATAGGCAAGATATCATCAGAAAATTCTAAGACTCCTGTGCTATAAGCGTTTTGCTCAATTAATAAAGGCGGGCACAAAACGCTCCATTGCACATTAATACAGGATTTTAGACGCTGATAGGCATTGACGCCTAAAAGACTTTTATGATTTACCCCTTGCGATAAGCAGTCATTTTCATAGACTAAATGCTTGCGGCTTTTATCCGTATATAAAAAAGCACTTGAACCTAGAGCTAAAAGCTTAATCGGGCTTGCACGCATCAATTCTAATAAATGCCAAAGTGGGAGTAAATCTGAGGAGTATTTATCAATACGTATAAAGGACTCAGTATCGATCACATAATGACAATCAGCAAAATCTTTTAATAACAGATCCTGAAAGTCCTTAATGACAACCCTACCCTCTCCTTGCAGATTGAGGGCATTGTCAACGAGATTGACGACGACAATACCCGCCTCCTCGGCCTTACGAACAATGCTCGCACCTAAAGCGGTGTTAGCACCTAAAACCGCGATTTTCATATTAATGCCTTATTTCTGCGGACGGCGATGCAGACGCTCTTTAGGATCGGCAATGGTAAATTCACCGCATTTAAGCCAATTTTCAAAGCGCACCTTGCGATGCCATTCTAAATTCTCGCGGGATGGCCACAAAGAGCGATCCTCAGGGAGATTGAGCGGCATGCCGTCATATTGTGTATAGGTTCCTAAAACCTCGAGCATATTAGGAGAAATCTCCACAATAATGCGATCATCACCATCATATTTAGCAGTAATCAAACCTAAGCTAAATAAGCGATGCAGATCAGTACGCAGAATAATGCAATTTTGCGGATAATTAAATCTGTCGTCGTAAATATTACGGATATGTGCAAGATCTAATAAAGGCTCGGTAGTGCTACCGGAAATAGCACAGCGGAAATGATAGAGATTCATGATCTGCGCAAAAGCACTAGCGGCGCTATCGGCAGTACGCTGATGCGAGGTCAAAAAATAAAGACCTGGCCACTCACGATTATTGCTATGACCATTCTTTAATTGCTCAGCGCGACGATCTAAGGTGATCTTAACCATAAAGCGGGCAAAAGGCTCATCCTTATCAAAGCACAGACGCGATCTAGCCTCATAGTGTAAGGAGAAGGCGCTGGGGATCTTGATCATATTAGCGTGAGTGAAGATAAAGGTGCTGTTGAGGAAATAGCAGCTTAAATCCTCATCAAGATTACCGCCCTGAGCTTTTACTGCCTCTAAGAACTCTTCTTTAGTTCTAAAGCCATTGCGCACACCTAAATTGCGCCAGCATTGCTCAGGTTTGAGATTTTCCTTACCTAATAAGAAGGCACCGCCTACAATATAATCATTACCGTCAATGTCCAAACTAAAGAGCATTAAACTGCCGGGCTTGTAGGAATCCTCGCCATGACCATTACCATTGATCTCTTCTTGCTTTTTGGTATACCAACAGTTGATGATCTGTGTACCGCTCACAATATAATTGTCGGTAATTACCTGATACCACTCCGAGCTAATACGGCACAGATGAATTTTGTTTGGGAACATATCACTCATTTTTCTATCTCACATCAATTAGGATAATCATAGTCTAAGCTATTTAGATTAAATATGTAGTATGTTAGATCCCACAATTTAGAGCGTCTGAACATTTTTTAATCAAAGCTCACGACTTTTCCGTGCATAAATTTCTTAAAGACCTAAAAAAGTAGATCTTGAGCAAAGCTTTAAGAGCTAAAAGTTAAAAACTCCAAAAATTATCAACATATTGAGAAAAACTTGTTAAAAAAATCGTTACAAATGCACATTTTTTCACAACTTGTATACTACAAACACATAATATTTATTTCTTATATGACTAAAAAAGCTCTTAAATGTCAGGCAAAATTCTTTTTGATATCGATCACAGATTTAACCAAAAATTACTTTTTATTTTCTATTTAATTTTCAATAACTTACCTTTTATGAAATCGCTTTCATTTTGGCAAAAAAAGATGAGTTTGCAAATAACCCGGCCATATTTTTTTTAAAGAAAAGCCCCTTAAGGCCATAAAATTATTTTTGTAAATTCAAACAATTAACTTGTATACCAGAATACTTTTTCGGTAAAATTTACGCTTTCTACAAGCGACAACTTCTGGACTTTATACGATATAAAAGCGCTTATTTACCGAATTTAGGCCTCTAGTTGTTATTAAAATTTTTAACAATATAATAAACATTGTAAACGGTTACCTGTGTTATGCCTTTCGCAGTTCACAGGAAAGCAGATATAACTCTTTTTTTAGGTGAGTAATAATGGAAAATGTAATTTCAGGACTCAGTACCGTTGATTATGTAATCTTCGGTATCTATGTTCTGTCAATCATTGTAGTTGGCTTGGCTGTTTCTCACAAAAACAGACAAAGTACTGAAGGCTACTTCTTAGCAGGTAAGTCTATTCCTTGGTGGGCAGTAGGTGCTTCCCTTATCGCCGCTAACATTTCCGCTGAGCAGTTCATCGGTATGTCAGGTTCAGGCTTCGTAATCGGCTTAGGTATTGCCGCTTATGAATTCATGGCTGCTGTTACCTTAATCTTAGTTGGTAAATACTTCCTCCCGATTTTCATCGAGAAGGGCATTTACACCATCCCTGAGTTCGTTGAGAAGCGTTTCAACAAGACCTTAAAGACCATCTTAGCTGTCTTCTGGATCTGCTTATACGTCTTCGTAAACCTCTCCTCAGTTTTATACCTTGGCGGTTTAGCCTTAGAGACCATCTTAGGTATTCCGATGATGTACACCATCTTAGGTTTAGCTGCTTTCGCCCTGATTTACTCCGTATACGGTGGTCTGTCTGCTGTAGTTTGGACTGACGTTATCCAGGTTGCCGTCCTTGTTATCGGTGGTGTTGCTACTACCTACTTAGCTGTTTCCTATGTTGGTAACGGCGAAGGCTTCTTCACTGGTTTAGGCAAGATGATGTCTAACACCCCTGAGCACTTTGAGATGATCTTAAGCCAGGACAACCCGCAGTTCAGCAACCTCCCGGGTGTAGCTGTTCTTATCGGTGGTCTGTGGGTTGCTAACCTCTACTACTGGGGCTTCAATCAGTACATCATTCAGCGTACCTTTGCCGCTAAGTCTATCGACGAAGCTCAGAAGGGTTTAGCTTTCGCTGCTTTCTTAAAGCTCATCACCCCGATCATCGTATGCTTACCGGGTATGGCCGCTTACTACATCACTGTTTATGAGCCGTCCCTCTTAGCTTCCTTAGGTGAAATTGCTCAGCACAATATCCCTGATGCCGCTCACCCTGATCGTGCTTATCCGTGGGTTGCCCAGTTATTACCTATCGGTATTAAGGGCTTAGTATTCGCCGCCTTATCCGCAGCTATCGTATCTTCCTTAGCTTCTATGTTAAACTCCACCGCCACCATCTTCACTATGGACGTTTACAAGGAGTACATGGATAAGAACGCTTCTGACACCAAGCTCGTTAACGTCGGCCGTTTATCTGCTTGCGTAGCCTTAGGTATCGCTATCGTTATCGCCCCGATGTTAGGTGCTTTAGGTCAGGCCTTCCAGTTCATTCAGGAGTACACAGGTGTTGTCTCCCCTGGTATCTTAGCTGTATTCCTCTGCGGTCTGTTCTACAAGAAGACCACCTCCAATGGCGCTATTGCTGGTGTGTTAGCTTCTATCGTAATTGCTTTACTCTTAAAGTTCTTACCTATCAACATGCCGTTCTTAGATCAGATGATGTACACCTTAATCCTGTCTATGGCTGTAATCGTATTCGTCTCCCTCTCCTCTTCTGAGGTTGATGATGACGAGAAGGGTATCGTCTTAACTTCTAAGACCTTCAAGACCTCAGGTGGCTTCGCTGTTGCCTCCTATGCCGTACTCCTCATCGTAGTCTTAATCTACGCTGCCTTCTGGAGCAAGGACTTAGGTTTTGCCTTCTAATCTAAGCTTTAACTAAAAGTTATATCAAGGCCCCGCTTCGGCGGGGCTTTTTCGTATGTAAAAATACTTAAAATTTTTCAAAAAATTACTTGCAAATTTAACGCATTGAACTAAATTAAGTAATGTCAGATGGGGCACAGCTTCTAAGCGTCACCTTGATAGCTTTAAAGCTTTCGGTCGCTTCCCAAAAATTTCAAAGTCCTCATCAGACACCGTATGTATTAAGATTTATCATTAATACGTACAACAGACGGCTGACGGAGAGATCCCCAGCCGTTTTGCGTTTTAGTAGCCCAAACGCTCCCACTTATGGCATTTCTTTATTTATATATATGATTTTATTATATTTGTGATATAAGCTATAAATAACCATCACAATACACAGAAAATTTATATATAATATTCATGTAATGATCCCAGCACGCTTATAAGGCTCTCTATGTTTACCCTCATCAATTCTAACGATTTAGATCATCTCTCAGAATTATGCGCGCTCATTATTGGCGCAAATCACGACGAAGATATACTCGCACGCTGTCTGCATTTTGAGCATATCATTGTCATGAATAAGGGTATGGAGACCTATATGCGGCAGCATATTGCCGCTTCTGAAGCTGGCATCGCCGCTGGTATTGAATTTACGCAATTGTGGACCTTCATTTGGCAGGTGCATAAAATTGTCCATCATGCTGACGATCTCAACCGCTTCTCCCATGAATACATCATTCATACGCTCTTTAGCCTCAAAGCGCTGTGGAAAAGCGATCCTCTCTTTAAGCGCCTGCGCCACTATATTGAAAATGACGATGCAAGTCAGCTTAAGACCTATGAATTGTGCTGGAAGATAGCCGATACTTTCGATCAATATCAGATGTATCGCCCCGATTGGCTCAATCAATGGGAAAAATTTACCGCTGAAGATTTTGAAATCTTTCAAAAAAATCCCGAATTTGATGGTGCCATCAAAAAATGGCTCAAACAAACCTCACGCCATCATCACGCACTTTACACTCTATTAGTTGACAATATCTGGCAGGCAAAGCTTTGGAATATGCTTGTCAAAGCGATTAAAGCTAAGGGGCTTAAAGACGGCCGCAATTGCAATGATTATATGACCCGCTCTGAGGTTATTTATGATCTCTGTCAGCATAACTACAGCGCAGATGAAATCAAACATCTACCTCAGCGCTTATTTATCATCGGTGTAACTGCCATTCCGGCCTATATCTACGATTTTTTAAATAAGATCTCAGAACATCTGCAGATCTTCTACATGCTCTTAAATCCCTGTCAGAGCTATTGGGGTGACATCTGCTATCGTAAGGGAGACGATCTTAAAAGCCATAAGGAAATTACTATAAATCGTAATCCTTCAGGACTTAAGCCTCACTTTAGTGAAAAATACAAACAAGAAGCGCACACTATTCTCAAAAGTCAAAGTTTAGAGAAGGTCGATTATGACAGTGATAAGCTCACAGCATCCTTTAGTTATTATGAATTAGCCGAAGGCAATCCTCTGCTCTTATCCTTAGGACGTGAGGGTAAGGAAAATTTAGCTATCATGTACGATCGCATTGAGAATATTCACAATGTCGATTCTTTTCCTGAAAATGAGCCTAATTGCCTCTTAAATTGCCTCAAAAATCATCTTTTAGAAAATAAACCTAAAAGCTCAGAGCGCACCTTGATTGCAGATGACGATACCTCAATTGAAATTCACTCCTGCCATACTATCAAGCGTGAAGTTGAGATCTTACGCAATGCCATTCTCTCGCGCTTTAAACAAGCACAAGAGCGCGCTGAGACTTTAAAGCCCCGCGATATTTTAATCATGGTTCCCGATATTGAGGCCTATGCCCCCTATATTGAGGCCGTCTTTGGTGGTATTGATAAAAACAATCCTTGCTATATTCCTTATGCTATCTCCGATAGAGCGGCTAATAATGAAAGCCCTCTTGCTGATGCCGTCTTAAGACTTTTAGCATGCGGTCAAACTCCGATCACCGCCTCCTTTATCATAAGCCTCTTAAATGTCAAAGCCGTCGCTGAGAAATTTGATCTTAAAGCTGAGGATGTAGCCCTCATCACCTCTTGGTGTGTCAAAGCCTCTATCCATCGTGGTCTTGATAAACACGATCTTAGTGAAAATCGCGACTGCAAAAAAGCGGAAATCATCGATTTACCTTGGACCTTTGAGCATGGTCTTGAACGTATGCTTGATGGCTATGCCCTCGGTGTTAATACTGAAAACAGCGCTTATATCGATATTGAAGGTAGCGATAGTCTCACCTTAGGTAAATTTGCTGAATTTATCACTAGGATTAAAAACTTAAAGGATAATTTCCCTAAGGAATTGAGCTTTACTGATAATAACGAGAATGCAAGCCGGCCGCTACAGCGCTGGTTTTATGAGGAAGTTCTAAATCAATTCTTTGAGGTTGAAGATCCTAAAGATGAAAGCGATCTTATGAAAATTAAAACCATTATCGGTAAAATTCGTACTGTAACAGAGGAATTTGCTGATGATGAGAATAAGCAAAATAAGATAAGCTTATTAGTCTTCCGCCGTATGCTTGAAAAGGCCTTACAAAATGAACACGATAGCGTCGGTTATCTGCGCGAGAAGATGAATTTCTGCTCGCTCATCCCCATGCGCGCTATCCCCTTTAAGCATATCTTTATTATGGGCCTCAATGACAATACTTTCCCAAGAAACTCCAATGTCCCCGGCTTTAACCTGCTCTCAAATGCAGCCTTACGCCGTTATGGCGATAGATCGCAGGCTATTGACGATCGCTATATCTTCTTAGAGGCCATACTCTCCGCTCAACAGAGTTTCTATATTTCCTATATCGGTCAAAATCCCCTCGATCTTAGTGAAATGTACCCTTCAACCGTAGTCTCCGAGCTTTTAGATTATATTGCCGATAATTTCACCATCCTCAGTGATAAAGAGCAATCTAGCGCAATTTCCGATTCTAAATACCGCTCACAGATTAAAGAGCGCTTAGTCAAAGTTGAGCATCTCAATGCCTATGATCCTAAAAACTTCATTAAAGAGGAATGCTCTCCCTATCTGCCCTCTTTCGATACTTCAAGCTTTTTACCGACGCTGACTTTAGATAAGATCTCGCCCATCTGCTTAGCCTCAGGCTTAAACTTCAAGCGTATCTTAGATGAGAGCCTTGACATTGATTATGACGATCTAGTCTTTTTCTCTCAAAATCCCGCCCGCTTCTTCTTAAAAAAAGCTCTCAATCTCAATATCGAGAGCTTTGCGCAGGATCTGCCTATAGATGATGAGGATTTCAATCTCAATACTCTAAGCTTAGGTAACTTAATTGCAGAGTGCCTGCAAGTTAAAAATCCTGAGGATCAACAAACCTTTTTAGAGAAAAGATTAAATTTAGCTAAAGCCAATGGTCAGATGCCCTATGGCGTCTTCTTTGATAAGCAAAAACAAGCTCTAGCTGACACTGTCACCACTATGCAGTCTTTAATGCTCACCTATGATCTCAGATTCATTGCCGACACAGAGCATTTTGAATTGCCCAGGATAAAGCTTAGAGTTTTAGAGCATGATTATACATTAAGACTTCACGGTGAAATTCCTCAAAGCGCCTTAGTGCTCAATGTCTATAAAGAGCAATTATCGCCCAAACGTCTCTTTAGAGCTTTTATCACAGGTCTCATACTCTCAAAGCTTAAGCCTGAGACTAAGCCTCTGTGTGGAGTTCTCAATCAAGGCTCATTAAATCTTTTAAATTTACCGACAGGAGATCTTGCCGATAAAGCCTTGACAGAGCTCTTAAGTCTCTATATCACCGGCCTTATCCGCCCGCAGATTGGCGGTGATAGCACCCTACAGAATCTCAAAAAGTCGACTAAACTTGATGATCCTGAGGATATCTATAGTCAGCTCGTCTTTGAAAAATACGATCACAGTCAAAGCTATCTCTTCTTAGATCCTAATGTCGCCCATCATGGCGAGGCGGCAATTAAAGAGGATTTAGCTGCCTATGTAAATTTCTATATGAACTATATCAATAGCGCCTTGGATAAATACTAATATGCACACGCAGTTAATCGATCTTGATGTTGTCAATAATTTCATTTTAAGGCGCTCCTCCATTATTGAGGCTAGTGCCGGTACCGGTAAGACCTTTAATATCACCTATATGGTCTTACGCTTATTATTAGGCCCAACCCATTTAAGTAAAAATCTCCCGCTAGAGGATGCCAGCGCCCTCAATGCCCCATTAAATATCGAAAATATCTTAGTGGTAACCTTTACTAAAAGTGCTACCGCCGAATTGCGCGGACGCATTCGCGATAAGATTAGAAATGTGCGCATTATCTTTGAAAAGCTCAGCGATAGAGCTATTCAAGAAAGCTTCCTGCCTGAAGATCTTGCTGAGACACAATTAGTAGCGCTGATAAAGAGCTATCTTATAGATGATGATGCCGCCTTAATGTCAAAAGCTTTAGCGCATCTTGATAATAGAGATTATCTTTCAGAGTATGGTCAGCTTGCCTGTAAGCGCAATGCCCGGCTCTTGCTTAAAGCTGAGCGCAATATCGATACCGCCTCCATCCGCACTATTCACTCTTTTTGCAATAGCGTCATCAATCGCATCTATGCCTTTGAAGCTGGTGAGGCTTTCTCAACTGAGCTTTGTAACGATATTAGCCCGCAATATCATGAATCCTGCCTGCAGATCTTCAGAAGCCTCTTTTATAAAAATCCTGAGAGCGCTTTATTATTAAAACTTGTCGGCACCCCGCGTGAATCTAAGTTTACCCAGATAATTCAAGCGCTCACTAAAGCGCGTTTATTATCACAAGATAAGTTACAGCCGCCTCTTATCAATATTCACGGCTATGCGGTAAATTTAGGCACAAAGCTTAAACTTGACTTAAAAGAAGAGCTTTTAAACAAGCTTCGCGATAAACGCCTGTCTCTTGAGAAGAAACTTACCTATCTTTTAGTCCACATTAAAAGCTCGATGGCTAAGTATCAAGCGCAAGCTGAAACTTTAGCTTTAAGCCTTAAAGACTATAGCGATATATTCTCCGCAAATAAACAGGAGATCTGCCTTAAAGGCGAGAGTTTTAAACTCAATAAAGAGGCCTATGAGGGTATAGTCAAATTATATGAAGCTTTAGGTGAAAGTACGCAGGCAGAGGCTCTTTATCAGAGCGCTTTAGTAAATCTTCCGTCAAAAAGTCGCCTGCATCACTTGCAAAAGCCCTTTTTAAATCAGAGAAGTAAAAATAAAGACGCTGAATTTGCCGCGCCCTTTGAGACTTTTAAAGCGCTAATGCAAAACTTAAGCTCAACTCTAAGCCTAGCCTTTGAAGGCGATCCTAGTTATGGCGATCTCCTAAATACCCTCATCGCCCTTATGATCATCGATAAGACTGAGGAAATCTGCGATCAAAACCATGTCATGTCCAATGATACGGTGCTCTTTAAATTAGCTGTAGCCTTAAGGCAAGGAACTGAGGGTAAGAATTTAGCTAAGGCTATACGCAAGCGCTATCGCGTCGCCCTTATCGATGAATTTCAAGATACCGATCCCATACAATTTGATATCTTCCACAATATCTATTTAAGCTCAGAATGCGTTAAAGAAAATGCCCACAACCCAGCCTTAGGTTCTTATTGCTATATCATAGGCGATCCTAAACAGTCGATTTATGCCTTCCGCAATGCCGATATCAATTCCTATATCAAGGCTAAAAAGCGCATTCAGGAAATTGCCGCCCCGCAAAGTGCCGTCTATTCGCTAAAGTATAATTTTAGATCTTCACCCGAGGTTGTCTCAGGCGTCAATGCGCTCTTCACCACCAAGATTAATGCTGACAATATTCATCCCTTTGGGGCAGATAGTGAGGCGGTCAATTATGTTGAAGCTATAGGTGTACGCGGTAAAAAAGCCTTTTTCTTTGATGATGATAAAGACTTTAAATGCTCAAACTTTATCCGCTGTCTTAGCAATGGCGGTAAGGATAAATTAAATCAACTGCAAGCTCAAAGCTGTGCCTTAGATATCAAGCATTGCTTAGAGCATGGCGTTTTAGTCGCCGATCCCTCCGTGAAAGATACTTTAGGTGAGAGTAAATTTGAGCCTAATGTCAAAGCTGACGATATTACCATTTTAGTTGCCAATAACAGTGAATATAAATTGATGGCAAAAGCTTTAGCTGATTTAAATATTCCCTGCGTCTATTATTCCGATCGCACTTCAGTGCTAAAGAGCCGCGAGTTTAACTTTGCAAAAGGGGCCTATAGTTTTATCCTCTCTCCTGCCGTCATCAATATGCAATATCTGATGGAGGCCATGCTCGATCATTTCAATCGCGATAAGATCATACGCCTTTTAGGCTCAGCTTTACTTAAACATAATGCCCAAAGCTTTGTTGACAGCCTCGATGATAAGCATGTAGAAGAGGAAATGCAGCTTTTACATGAAAGCCTGATGATCTGGGAGAGATGGGGCTTTTTACCGAGTTTTCTCAAATGGTTCAAATCCCCCTTACATCAGGGTATTGCCGGCTTTTTAAGCTTTAAAGGCGGTGAGCGCGAGCTTACTGACTATATGCAGATTGCCGAAATTGTGCAAAAACTGCATGCCGAAATTCAAGGCGCCTCCTCACAATTACAGCGCTTTAGAGAAATGATTGAAGAGGAAAATGAAGCTTCGGAAATGACACAAAAGCGTCTCGAATCAGAGATGCGGCAAATTAAGATCTATACCATCCATAAATCTAAGGGCCTTGAATTTCCCCTCGTCTTTCTCCCCTTTATCTATGGCGATGAGCGCAAGATTACACAAAGTGGTCCTAATGTCTATTATGATGATCACAATAATCTTATGGCCTATAGCTTTGAGGATGTGAGCTCCTATCTTAAAGAAGCTGATGACGCAGAAGGGGTGCGCCGTCTCTATGTAGCCCTCACCCGAGCTGTGGCGGCCAATTTCCTCTATCTTGCAGATGACAGCTTTAAAAGCGATAATCCGCGCAGCTTAAATAAACTCTTAGGCTCTAAAAAAGAGCTTCTAGCTGATATGCCTAAGCTAAGTTTTGCTCATCAAGGCAAGAGCTATGCACTCTATCAAAACTTAAACACTAAAATTATAGAGAAAACGCCCTATACCCCTAAAAAAGAGCAGCTATGCTTAGGCGCGCCTTCAACTTTAGATAAGCATATTGATTTTAATTTTGTAATTTCCTCTTTTTCAGATATTGTCTCAGGCCTCTATGGCTATGATAAACATCAGGAAAATGGCGATGCCGATGAAGAGAGCTTCGCGCTTTATGATGAAAATTGCGATGAGGATAAGCGCTTTATCTTCCCTAAAGGCGCCGCTTCAGGAAGCTTTTTACACGAGATGCTCGAGCATTGCGCCTTTGAAAGTGTCAACTCTAGTGATTATCGCGAGCGCTATGTCAAAGACTGCCTCAATAACGATTATCGTGCCGTCAGCTCTAAATGGGAGATAGGCTCCATAAGCGATCCTAATATACTCATGTCGCTACAAATACAAAATCTAAGTGCCTGGCTTCATAATATCTGCAATGCCAGTCTCAAAGAAGCCGTGAACTCTCAGGAGCCTTTCTCTTTATCTAAACTTAAGGCCAATCACTATATTCCGGAAATGGAATTTATGCTCCCTATCAGATCGCATCAGACCTATGGCGATCTTAATTATCTTGCCTTAGAGAATGCTCGATTTGAAAAGGTGAATACTGAGAATATGCGCTTAGCCCCTGATAAAGAGCATACCCGCCTTGTAGGCTTTATTAAAGGCTCAATCGATCTTGTTTTCTGCCATCATGAGCGCTTTTATGTCGTTGACTATAAATCCAACTTCTTAGGCAATCATCCTTATGATTATGATCCTAAAGCGGTGCGCGCTAATGTCTTCAGTCCCGTCCATCGCTATGATATGCAATATCTTATCTATTCAGTAGCCTTACAGCGCTTTTTAAGATTGCGTCTAGGTCAAGCTTACAGCTATGCAAAGCATTTTGGCGGCGTCATCTATATGTATCTGCGCGGTCTCTATGCTGATAAAAATTTAGGCATGCATGCGACACGCCCTAATTTAGACATTATCGATAAATTCGAGCACTTACTTTGCGATGAGGAGCAATAGTCATGCTAAGCTCTCTTGAAATTTTAACTCTAGCGCCTAACTCATCTTTAGTCTCAAATCTCTCCTTAGCCCTAGCTCGGCGCTTTGCTAAAAGTGACTTTGCCGCGCTCTTGATTATCATGCTCAATTTTCGTTTAGAAAATTGTCGCGATGTCTGCTTAAATTTAGATAAAGATCTCAGCTTTGACACTATTGAGTATTGTTTACGTGAGATCTTCTCCTCGCGCTCAGATCACAATCTCCCTTTAACTAAAGATGACAATCTCTTTAGCCAAAAGGCCGCAGCCATCTTACAAAAAAAGGCTAAAAGACGTAAATTTTTCAGTTTAAAACAGCTTTTAGAAGAAAATCTCAAAGATTTTGGACCTTTTATCTCTAAAGCCCAAGTTAAAGCGGATACGCCTTTAATCTTTGATGAGGATAAAGAGCGTTTGTATTTTAAGCGCTATTATGATTATGAATGTAAATGCGCGCACTATATTAAAAATGCCATCATAGCAACTAGCGATCTATCTTTAGAAAAAGATCTAAATCTTCTCTTTTCTCATACAGAAAAATCTGTGATCGATTATCAGCGCCTCGCGGTCAAAGAAGCTTATTTAAATAAATTTGCCATTATCTCAGGAGGCCCTGGTACCGGTAAGACCACGACGGTCACCAAACTTTTATTATTGCTATTGGCCAAAAATCCTCATCTTAAAATCGCGCTTACCGCCCCCACCGGCAAAGCCGCGGCACGTTTGCGCGAATCCATTATCGCGCAGAAAAATCAAAGCTTTAATAAAGATGAGCTTATACAAGCTTTAAATCTTGTAGCTAAAGATGGACAAGGCTTGCAGCTTTTAGAAAGTCTTCCTGAAAATACCACTACCGTGCATAGGCTTTTAAAAATCATCCCCCATCAAGTGATCCCGCAATATAATGCGCGTCATAAGCTTCCTTTTGATGTCGTCTTAGTCGATGAAGTCTCAATGCTCGATCTCGCCTTATTTCACCATCTGCTAGAGGCCCTTAAGGAAGATACGCGCCTCATACTCCTAGGCGATCGCAATCAATTAAGTTCAGTTGAAGCCGGAGCGGTCTTAGCGGAAATCAGCTCCTATGCCCTCACCTCCCATCAGAGCTTTTTTACTGAGCTTAAAAAAAGCTATCGCTTTAAAACTCCGGAAATTGCGGAAATAGCTGCGCTCATCAATGCCCCTGACTTTAAAGAGCAGTATTTAGAGCTCAAAAAACTCAATGCACAAGGTAAAAGCTCTACGCTCTATCCCCATATCAGCCCCTTATTTAAAGATGATGCTGTAACCTTAAGTACCTCTAAAGTTATTATCTGGCATAAAGAGGTGACGGCACATACAGCCTCGGCGCTTGCCGCTATGGCTTTAGGTGATAATAGTGCTCTTGATGAGAGCTTTAATAATTTCGTCACGGCCCTTAAAGCTACGGCCACAACGGGCGTTCAAGATCAGGATATAGCTTCACTCTTTAAGCTTTTAAATCAATTTAGAATTCTGTGTTCAAATCGTCACGGTCCCTTAGGGCAAAATAATCTCAATGCTCTGATTGCAGATAAAATCTTTCAGAGAATTTATGCTCACAATCGCACGCTTAATGATAAATTCTTTATCGGCGAGGTCATTTTAATTACGCAAAATAATCAAGCTCTAGGTCTTGCTAATGGTGATGTCGGCTTTTGTGCCTTCGATTATGAGGATAAGGCTTTGCGCTTTTATTTTGAAGGCGAGGATCACGATAAGGCCTATCGTAAGGTCAATCCGCTATTTGTCAGTGATTATGATCTAGGTTATGCCATGACCATTCATAAATCCCAAGGTAGTGAATATGAAACTATAGCTGTAGTCACAGCTTTAGAGCTCAATTCAGTCTTAACCGCTGAGCTTATCTATACCGCTATTACTCGCGCTAAGAGTAAGGTTAAACTCTATTGCCGTGAGGAGATCTTTAAAGAGGCCTGCAGTCGGCGCATTAAACGCTCAGGAGGATTGCTATTACGCCTTTTAGAATGATTTCTGCTACACTTAAACCTCTTATTGAGGATTTTTATGTTATTTGCAGATCTCGGTATTAGCAATATTTACGCCTATAGTCTCGGGGCTTTTTTGATCATTATCTGCCCCGGGCCTAATAGTCTCTATGTCTTAACTACAAGTATTCGCCATGGCGTATATCAGGCATTGCGCGCTATGGCCGCGATTGTCATCGGCGATATTATCTTAATCTCAGCCTCCTTCTTAGGCTTAGCCTCACTTTTAAAGGCCAATGCTGAGCTCTTTATGACCCTTAAGATCTTAGGGGCGCTCTATCTTAGCTATTTAGGCGCCAAGATCATTTTAGAAAGTCTCAAAAGGCGGCAAGCTTCAAGCTCTGACTTATTAAAAGAAGGCCAAGCTCAAAACATCAAGGTTAAAGCCTTTAGCACGGCCTTGCTTTTAAGCCTTACTAATCCTAAGGCTATACTTTTCTTTATGGCTTTCTTTGTGCAATTTATCGATCATAGCTATGGCCACACGGCCTTATGCTATCTTATCTTAGCCTCAATCTTACAGTTTTTCTCAATAAGCTATCTTTTAATCCTCATCTTAGGCGGTAGAGCCCTAGTATCATGGGCACACTCCCGCCCTACTATCTGCATCTTAGGCAATCGCCTCACAGGCTCAGTCTTTATCCTCTTTGCCGCTAAGCTTTTATTAGACCATTAATCTTTTTTTAAAGCTTTAGCCTCAATTATCCCCACACATTCTTGCCGCCAGCTACCTTTTAAATGCACGCGCGCTAAGATCTGAGGCTTTCTTAAATCATAGAGATATTCATAGACATAGGACTTTTGCAATAAAAGCTCGGGGCGAATGCTATGCGCACGCGCCTTGGTATCTAAAATAAATTTAAGGCGTCGCGCCTCATCTGAGCCTTCTTTAGTATTGACCACAAAATCTAAAGGCTGCTTTAAGATCTCATATTCATCATGAGAAAGCGCCTCTTTAACCCAGCCTATCAGGGTATTGCCATGCTGTCTGATTGCACCCCATTTAAGCTTACAGCTTGCTAGTCCCTGAAAGGTTAAAGGAGTAGCCACCGCCACCTGCACTAAGCATTTATTTGAGCAAATCCGCCCTAAAGCTATATTATGACTGCGTGCAAAGATCTCGCGCTTAGTACTTATATAGTAAAGCGTCTTTAATTGTTTAGCTGTCAAAGAGCCGGCGCCTTGAATATACATATAGATTAACTCAGGCTCAATCTCAATTTGCGCCTCCTCTAAAGTCTCCTCCATCTGCCTAAAGAACCACTTAAGGCGGATATCATCACAAGCTACGGTATTTAAGCACGCTTTATACAGAGCTTCTAAATAGATGACATCATTAGCCGCATAGCTCAATTGCGCATCACTGAGAGGACGAGCTGACCAATCGGAGAGGGTTTCTGACTTATCTAAATCTATACCTAAGCGCTCAAGAAGAGAGCTTTGTAAACCCTGCGTGAAGGAAATATTTAAAAAAGCCTGCAAGATCTGAATATCGGCAATGCGACGCGGTAATGCCGGCTTTACGTCATGGCTTTTACAATAGCGATAGATAACCTCGAGATCTTCTCGGCAGGAAAACATCAAAACTAAAGCCTCTGTAGTATTTAAGGCTTTAAAGAGTGGGGTTAAATCACAAGCTAAAGGATCGACAATATAGGACTTAGGACCTATCTGCAATTGCAATAGATCAAAAAGCGGATAATAGCTTTTAACGCGGGTAAATTCCGTATCTAAGGCGATATAATCGCTTTTTTTAAGATCACTAATCAAAGCAGAAAGCGCCGCTACGGCGCTCCCACTCTCGATAAATTCAATATTTTCTGAAATAGTCATGATTTAAAATATATTAAGAGGCATGAGGTGGGCTTTGGCGCAGATAACGGCGCATAACCTTGCCGACCGGGGATTTAGGCAATTCGTCGACAAATTCCACATATTTAGGCATCTTATAACCGGTAAGATATTGCCGACAATAAGCTAAAAGCTCATAGATATTTAAAGTGGGATCTTTTTTCACCACAATAAGTTTAATGGCCTCACCTGTGCTCTTTGAGGGCACTCCGACCACTGCACATTCTAAGACGCGCGGATTGAGACTGATGACATCCTCGATCTCAGAGGGGAAGACATTAAAGCCTGACACTAAGATCATATCTTTGAGGCGATCGATAATCTTGATATAACCGCCTTCTTGCCAGACGGCAATATCGCCAGTTCTAAGCCAGCCGTCATCAAAAACATTGGCCGTTTCCTCAGGATTGCGATAATAACCCATCATCACCTGCGGGCCTTTAAACTGCAATTCACCGGCATGACCTAAGTCGGTAATTTCCTCATGAGTATTAGTATCGACAATACGCGCCTGAGTTGAGGGCACAGGCAGGCCTATAGAACCATTATACTCATGCACAGTATAGGGATTGACACAGCATAGAGGGGAACACTCAGTTAAGCCATAGCCCTCTAAGATAGCAAGTCCCGTAGTGGCTAAAAAACGCTCGGCCACGCCCTTTTGTACGGCCGCGCCTCCGCCTACAACTAAACGCAATTTTTTAAGTTTTACCTTATCAAAAAGGCCATAATTGAGCATGGCATTATAAAGCGTATTGACACCGGTTATGATCGAAAGCTCCGGATGCTGCTTTAGCGCTTTGACTGTCGATTTAAAATCGCGAGCATCGAGAATGAGAACGCTAGTACTGCCTAAGAAAAAGCCGAACATCAAATTGATGGTCATCGCAAAGATATGATAAAAAGGCAAAGCTGTAAGCAAGGTTTCCTCACCGCGATTGATAGCCGGGCCATACATAGCATAAGTCTGCGCGACATTGCTTAAAATATTCTTATGCGTAAGCATCGCCCCTTTAGGCTTACCGGTAGTACCGCCTGTATATTGCAAAAAGGCAATATCATCGAGGGTAACGTCAACGCTCTTAAATTGATAGGGCACGCGCTTTTTAAGTATCTCTTTAAAATATAAAAATTTCTCGCGCGGATAATCTGGCACAAGTTTTTTTATATATTTAACCGCAAAGTTAACTAAAGGTCCTTTAAGCGGGCCTAACATGTCGCCCACCGAGGTTAAAATCACCGCTTTGATCTTAGTGCGATCCATAACCTTAGCTAAGGTGGCGGCATTAGTATCTAAGGCTAATACATATTCAGTCAAAGAGTCAGCAAGGACTCCGGCAATCTCACGCTCAGTATAGAGAGGATTGATATTGACCACTTTAAGACCAAGCTTTAAAGCGGCAAAGACAGCGATGGGATATTGAATAGTATTAGGCAGGATAATGGCAAAATGCTCGCCTTTTTGTACATTTAATTCATGCTGTAAAAAGGCGGCAAATTTATTGACAGCGTCAGAGAGCTCGCCATAACTTATGGCACTGCCTAAGCTTATATAAGCCTTATGCTTTGAAAAAGCCTCAGTAACGCTATCAAACATGGCGCCGATATTAGCATAGCAACAACCTTCAATTTCATGGGGAACATCCTCAGGGTAACTTTGGTACCAAAAATTGTTGGTGCATTTTTCCATATCGGCCACCTTATTTTTTACTTATGGCTATCGGCAAATTCCTTTAAGAATTTAACTAAAGCCTCGACACCTGCAAGCGGCATGGCATTGTAGATACTAGCGCGCATACCACCTAAAACCTTATGACCCTTAAGGCCGATAAGATGTGCCTCTTTAGCCTTAGCTAAGAACTCGTTATTTAAGCCTTCATCTTTCAGGGTGAAGACACAATTTACACGAGAACGGCTCTCAGGTGCAATCGGGCACTGATAAAAATCAGTACTATCAATATACTTATATAATAGTTCACTCTTTTCTAAATTGCGCTTCTCCATACCCTCAACGCCACCTAATTTAGCGATCCAGCGGAAATTGAGCATGGCCATATACCAAGAGAAAGTGCACGGAGTGTTATACATAGAAGAATATTTAGCGAGCACTGACCAATCAAGCACGGAAGGGCAATATTTGCGGCTGCGTCCCAATAAATCCTCTCTGACAATGGTAATGGTCATACCTGAAGGGGCGACATTCTTCTGCACACCAAAGATGATAGCGCCAAAGCGGCTGACATCGATAGGACGGGTGAGAATATCTGATGACATATCCGCAATTAAAGGCACATCGCCAGTATCCGGGAGATCAAACATCTCTAAGCCATTGACAGTCTCATTGATGCAGACATAAGCGTAGCTAGCACCTGCTGTTACCTGCATAGCGCTATAATCGATATAATACTTGCCTTGCTCATTCTGAGGGGCACACTCGTGCAAAATAGCCTTGCCATAACGCTCAGCACACTCTTTATAGGCACAGCGTGACCAGTGACCGGTGACAAAATAATCGGCAAAACCATCCTCAGGTAAGATATTTAAAGGGATAGCGGCAAACTGACCGCGACCACCACCTTGCTCAAAGAGGATCTTATAATTATCCGGTACCTTTAAAAGCTTGCGTAAATTAGCCTCAGCCTCAACAGCTACGGCCGTAAATTCAGCTGAGCGGTGAGATAATTCGACTACACCCACCCCGACACCGTTGAAATTAGTAAATTCGTTTTGGGCCTGCTCCATAACCTCAGGCGGTAACATGCAGGGACCTGCAGCGTAATTCCAGGGTTTAGACATTCTCACTCTCCTTTTCTTGTGAAGTCTCTATCTGTGCTTGTATCTGTGCATTAGAGGCAGTCTCTTCTGAGGCCTGAGCCTTTTCCTGCATCTGCTTTAAAGCTTGTTTTTCAAGGGCGCGAGCTTCGGCGGTCTTGCGGCTGTTTTCAACCACATTCTCGGGGATAGCCTGCAGTCCTACCACATGAGCATCATCCATACGCATCAAGATTACGCCACCGGCGTTACGACCGTATTCACTGACAGTGTTCATCGGGGATCTGATTAAAATACCATTGTCGGTAATGAGCATAAACTCGCTTTCATCATCAGCACGCACTGCACCTATAACATCGCCATTACGCTCTAAATTGCGGAAGACATATACGCCTTGACCACCACGATTTCTAAAGCTGATGCTATTTAAGGCAATACGCTTACCATAACCATTAGCCGTAGCCATTAAGCACTGCGTGCAGGCATCATTAGGAGGTAAGACGAGCATGGAGACGACCTTAGCTTCACCGACGAGGCGAATACCGCGGATACCACCTGAACCGCGACCTGAAGGTCTAACGCCGCTACCGCTGTGGCGATCGAAGCTGACGCTCTCATTATCATCATCGCCATTATCATTAGTCTCAGCATTCTCCTCACTGTCAGTTGCGGCGCCATAATATTCACAGAAGTGAATAGCACGGCCATCGGAGGTAAAGAGATAGACATCGTCATCACCGCTTGAAATCTCAACGCCGATAAGCTCATCGCCTTCAGCTAATGCAATGGCCTTGATGCCGCGATCAGAGCCACGCTTTACAAAGCTCTCAAAGGCGCTCACTGAAGTCTTCTTCACTACACCCTTTGAGGTTGCAAACATAAAGTAGGTATCTTCCTCAAATTTAGATACCGGCAACATCGCGGTAATACGCTCATGCTCTTCAATCTCAAAGACGTTTTGAACCGGACGGCCTCTCCAAGTACGATTATCGGAAGTCGGCAGATCGTAGACAATAGATAAGAAGACACGGCCTAAATTAGTAAAGCACAGCATCCTATCGTGAGTATTCGCCACCACTACATTATTGATGAAATCCTCATCCTTAAGGGAGGCAGCCTTACGGCCCTTACCGCCATGAGCTTGTGACTCATAGGAGGCGATATCCTGATACTTGATATAACCCTGATAGGATAAAGTAACGATGACATCTTGCTTAGCGATAAGATCGGCCTTATTGAAATTGCCTTCATCATAGACGAAATTAGACTTACGCTTATTGGCAAATTCATTCTTACATGAGAGCATCTCCTCACGGATGACATGCTTCATGCGCTCAGGATTATTTAAGATCTCCAAATAACCGCGGATATTGACTAATAAGCTCTTATAGTCATTTAAAATCTCATCCTGAGCTAAATGGGTTAAGCGCGATAACTGTAAAGCTAAAATAGCGCGGGCTTGGGTGTCGGAGAGATAGTATTTACCCTCGTGATAGCCACATTGAGTCTCGATGCCCTGCGGAGTGGCGATATTATCGCCTCTTTCAGTTCTCTCGATAAGCGCATTGATCATAGCGCCATCCCAAGGCTCGCTCTTTAAGTGCTCGCGGGCCTCATCTTGATTTTGAGAGGCGGTAATGAGATCAATAACACGCTGAATATTAGCCTTAGCGACCATGAGACCTTCAGCGACATGGGCACGGCGGCGATCTTGACGTAAGAGATAAACTGTACGACGCGTTACGACTTCACGGCGGAACTTAATAAACTCGCGCAGAACTTCCATCAGCGATAACTGTCGCGGGTGATTGTTGACTAAGGCCACCATATTGATACCAAAAGAGGACTGTAGCGAAGTCTGCGAGTAGAGGTTATTTAAAACCGCCTCTTCATAGGCATCACGCTTAAGATCGATAGCAATACGAACAGCATTGTCCTTATCGGAGAGATCGTTGACCTCAGCAATACCCTCAATCTTCTTATCGCGTACAAGTTGCGCAATCTGCTTGACTATATCCACCTTATGCACGACATAAGGGATCTCATCGACAATAATGGTCTTGCGTCCTGATTTATCCGTCTCAATATGGGTACGAGAGCGGATAATGCAACGACCACGGCCAGTGGCATAGGCCTGTTTGATACCCTCATTGCCGACAATAAGACCGCCGGTGGGGAAATCAGGGCCAGGGATATACTGCATGAGCTCATCTAAGGTCAAATCCGGATTATCGAGTAAAGCGACAGTACCGTCGATGATCTCACCTAAATTATGCGGCGGGATATTAGTCGCCATACCGACAGCAATACCCTGAGAGCCATTTACCAGTAAATTCGGAAAACGGGTCGGTAAGACCTCAGGCAATTGTTCATTACCGTCATAATTAGGATAGGTATTGACCGTTTCCTTATCGATATCGGTAAGCATGGCCTCGGCGATCTTAGTCATCTTGACCTCGGTATAACGCATAGCCGCAGCGCCATCACCGTCGATATCACCGAAATTACCCTGACCGAAAATTAAAGGCTCACGCATGGAGAACCACTGCGCCATACGCACAATGGTTTCATAAACTGCAGTGTCACCATGAGGATGGAAGCGGCCGATAACGTCACCCACAATACGGGCGGATTTTTTAGTTTGGCCTGAATGCCATACCTTAAGATCGTACATATCATAGAGGACACGACGATGCACCGGTTTTAAACCGTCGCGGACGTCAGGCAGGGCGCGGTCCACAATGACAGACATAGCATAGTCAATGAAGGATTGTTTAAGCTCATCTTCAAGATTGACTGTAGCGACGTTAAAATTAACGCTCTGAGAAGCTGTTTGAGGAACCTTTTCTCCCTCGTGCTCTACAGCCTCTAAGCTCTCGTTGTCGTTCTGGTCTGACATTAATACAACTTCCTTAAAATTTACGATTTTTTGATGAGAATTTAGCTTTTAATTATACCATTTTTGCGCTTTTTTTACAATGAAGGCTAACACTTAAAGGCCTTGATGAACTTGAAAAAAAGCCTATTTCTAAGCATAATTAGCGTGTCTTTTGGTAATATGCGAGAAATGCTCATGTGGTTTAAAAACGCCCGCTTTTACACTGTAGATTTCAGTGAGCTTGCGGATATTTTCCGCGATGAAAAATTGCTCTGCGATGCTGTAGAAAGCACCGCTTTTCGCCCCTGCACTGCGCAGGAGGTCTCAACTATCGGTTTTGTCCCCGTCTTTGGTGGCGAAACTCCCTATCACTTCTCCTGCGGTCACAATCATTTCTTCAAACTGCAAGAAGAAACTAAGCTCTTACCGGCCTCAGTTGTCAACAATCAACTCAATGAACTGATAGCCTCTAAGGAATTAGAGCTTAAGCGTCAATTGCGCAAAAACGAGCGCGATGCTTTAAAATCGGCGGTTATCAATCAGCTTTTAAGCCGAGCCTTTGCCACGCGTCGCGATCTCATCATCTGGTGTAATCCTGAAGCTAAACTCTGCGCAATCTCTGCAAGCTCCGCTAAACGCGCTGAAAAAGCCTTAGCGATGATGCGCGAGGCCTTTAGTACCTTCCCAGCAAAGCTCTTAGAGCCCCATTGCCTCGTTGAAGATCGCCTCACCTCCTGGATCCGTGAGGGTAAGAGTGCGCCTTTATTTGCATTAGGCAATGACACTACTTTAAAGAGTGTCGATGATGATGGCGGTACCATTAAAATTTCACGAGAAGATCTTACCTCTGAGGAAATCGGGGTCCATGTCGATGCGGGCAAGGTTGTAACTGAACTACAGCTTAGCTTTGACGATAGCCTCATCTTAGTTTTAAGCTCCGATCTCTCCTGCAAGCGCATGAAGCCTACCGATCTGTATTTAGAGCGCAATTTACCGCCTAAAAGCGACGATGCTATAGCCGACTTACAAGCACATATGGTCTTGCAAGGCGAGATGCTTGAGAAATTAGGAACATATATTTTGGAGACCTTTGACTGTGCTCAAAAAGCCTGAACTTCTAGCCCCAGCAGGTAGCTTAAAGCACCTGCAGATGGCCCTCGATTTTGGTGCTGATGCTGTCTATGCCGGTGTGCCTAAATGGTCACTGCGCGTGCGTGGCAACGGTTTTGTCCGCGATGATTTTGAAAAAGGTATTGCCTATGCCCATAGCTTAGGCAAAAAGGTCCATGCAGTTTTAAATATCATCCCGCATGTCAGCCGCACTAAGGGCTTTGTCAAAATTTTAGATGAAATGGCCGCCTTAAAGCCCGATGCCTTTATTATGGGCGATCCGGGCCTTATCGATATGGTGCGTGAGCGCCACCCCGAGATCCCCATTCACCTCTCGGTGCAGGCTAATACCGTCAATGCAGGCTCTGTAAAATTTTGGCAAAAGGTCGGATTAACTCGCTGTATCTTAGCCCGTGAGCTTTCAATTACTGAAATTGACATGATTAAGCAAGCCTGCCCGGATATGGAGGTTGAAGTCTTCATTCACGGCGCTTTGTGTATTGCCGTCTCCGGCCGTTGCCTGATCTCAGGCTTTTTAGCTCACCGCGATGCTAATATCGGCGCTTGCAATAATTCTTGCCGTTATGGTTTTAAAGTGCGCAATGTGCACTGCGCCCATTCACAAGAATTTGACGATCCGACCTCACTGTCAATGCAGATGCAGGAAACTCTCCATCACCCTAACGAGTGGTTTGACATGGAAGAAGATCAAAACGGCTCTTATCTTATGAATTCAAAAGATCTCTGCGCCCTGCCGGTACTTGATAAGCTCATTAAAGCGGGTGTGGATTCTTTAAAGATTGAAGGACGTTCGCGCTCACCTTTCTATGCCGCCGCCATCTCCCGCGCCTATCGCCTCGCTATCGATGCGATCTTACGCGGTGAAGAAGTGCCACAAGAGAGTTATACCATTGTCAACTCTATCCCCTCCCGCGGTTATACTACAGGCCTTTTAGTGCCACATCGCCCGGATGCTTCACAAGATTATGAAAGCAATGCCCCAAGTGCCGGTAAATGGCAGATTGCCGGTGATATTACCTCGCGCGATGAAAAAGGACGCCTTAATATCACGGTTAAAAACCGCTTTGAAAATACCTCTAAGATGTGTCTCTTTACCCCGCAGGGGATGTTGCCTTTAGATTGCTCGCAGATGCTTGATGATAAAGAGCGTCCAGTCGCGGTAGCTCCTGGCAGTGGTTATTTTGTCAAAGTTCCCTATGACAAGGAGCTTAATTTAAATACCACCGTGCTCTTGCGCGATGATAGCTAAAATGCAAAGACCCCAGTAAGCTATACTTACCCTAAAAGTCGTTCAAAACGCTCACGATACTCAAGTGAAAATGATGTTTTGAGAGAAAAGTCCGTGAAATACACGGATTTTTTCTTGCTTTCTATAGTGTACGTATTGTAAAATATAAGAACATTATTGGAGGTAATTATGGGACGCCCTCTCACTGGAAAAACGCATGTCGGCATTCGCCGCGAAACCCGCCCGAATGGCGACGTCTACGTATATGAACGCGTGACCGGATATGATCCGAAGACTCAGAAAACAAAGACGCTCTCTACCCGACTTTTGGGCAAAATTCCGGCCGGTTCAACCGAAATAACCCCGACCCGCCCCAAAAAGAAGCGTTCCGAAGTTGTCGAGACACCCGTTCAGGCCGTCCGTACCCATGTCGGACTCCAAAAAATCCTGGAGTGGGCTGGTCATGAATCCGGTATTGATGCGGATCT
>OGWZ01001182.1_pt1 | contig 25674 bp, 19 predicted proteins | sample 1576141 | NCBI WGS metagenome assembly OGWZ01 (sample SAMEA3541512, study PRJEB24748) | human gut metagenome | biome: human gut; feature: human-associated habitat; material: faeces | place: China | collected 2012
GCGGAGCAAAATAAGAAAATCAACGTGTTTGCGTTATACAATTCTGTGAAATATAGGGAAAAATTTTGTTTTGCAATTAAAAATATAAACTATAAAAAACGTGGTGTTTCTCATAGTTTATGATTTTTTACTGTTCACGGAATGTGATTGTTCCGTTTTCTGCATCCATGCTATCAACGATAGCAAGTGATTCCAAGTGATATCCAAGGTTGCGGATTGTACGTCCGCCTGACTGAAATCCTTTTTCAATTGCAATGCCGATTCCTTCTACAGTACCGCCTGCATTTGATACGATGGAGATTAATCCCTGAAGAGCACAACCGTTAGCAAGAAAATCGTCTATAATAAGAACGTGGTCATCAGGACCTAAAAATTTCTTTGATACGATTACCTGGTTTTTGCATTTATGCGTAAATGATTCAACTTCAGCAACATACATTTCACCATCAATGTTTATACTTTTTGATTTCTTTGCAAAAACAACTGGTGCATCGAAGTATTTTGCAACGATACAGGCAATGCCGATACCTGATGCTTCTATTGTAAGAATTTTGTTGATTGGGGCATTAGCGAAACGACGCTTAAATTCTTCGCCCATTTTTTCGAAAAGTGAAATGTCCATCTGGTGGTTTAAAAAGCTGTCTACTTTTAAAACATTTCCTTCTTTAACGATACCATCTTTTTGAATACGTTCTTCTAAAAAATTCATTTTTATCTCCTTTGTAAAAATTAATTACCTTTTCAGACTCCGCTCACGCAGAAATTTCTAAAAGGAAACAATAGGCAGAGTTTTGAAATTTTGCGAGCATAGTGTAAAGCGATAAACCTACTGTTCGAGCCTTTAGGCGAGTTTAGGTTTTCGCTTTACAATAGGCGGCGGAGCAAAATAATAAACTCAACGTGTTTACTTTAGAAATTTCTGCGTGAGCGGAATGAAAAAGTGCTTTGTTTTTATTTGATTAATAATTTTTTATTGATTCAAATTCGTCTACGATTTCTTTTTCAGGTGCAGGTGTAAGTAAGCTTACTACTACGATGAAGATTGAAGCTACAATGAATGCAGGTAAAAGTTCATAGATTCCAAGTACGCCACCCATTGGACGAACTAAGAATTTCCATACGAATATCATGATTCCACCGGCTACCATTCCGCTGATTGCACCGTATTTGTTTGAGCGCTTCCAGAATAATGCAAAGAGCATTACAGGGCCGAATGTGGCACCGAAGCCTGCCCAGGCAAATGATACTATCTGGAATACTGAGCTGTTAGGATTGCTAGCAAGAAACATAGCAATTATTGAAATGATAATTACTGAACCTCTGGCAACTACGATTTTTACTCCTGCTGAAAGGTTTAAACTTAACACGCCTTCAAGTAAGTTTTCTGAAACACTTGAAGATGCAGCAAGAAGCTGTGAATCTGAAGTTGACATTGTTGAGGCAAGTATACCTGCAAGGATAACACCTGCAATTATGGCAAAAATAATGCCGTGTGTACTTAATACGTGGGCTATCTGAACGATGATTGTTTCAGAATCCTTTAGGTTAGGAATAACTCCTTCTGCTGACATTGCATAACCGATTATACCAATTGAAACTGCAACAGACATTGAGATAACAACCCAAACACTGGCAACACGTCTTGAAAGTTTTAATTTCTTTGTGTCTTCAATAGCCATAAATCTTAAAAGAATATGTGGCATGCCGAAGTATCCAAGTCCCCAAGCAAGTGTTGAGGCAATTGAAAGAACACTGTAAGGCGTTGCTGTATTAGTTGCACCATCATGTGTTGAAGTTATTGAAAGGAATCCTTTAAGGTCGCCAACGTGAGCTACGACTCCGTCAAATCCACCAACGGAAATAATTCCATAACTTAAAACTATAACTAAGGCAATTGACATAATAATACTCTGAATAAAGTCAGAAGTACTTGCGGCAAGGAAACCACCAAGAGTAGTATATGCAACAATAACAATTGCACTAATAATCATTGCTGTTAAATAATCAACTCCAAATAAAGAATTAAAAAGTTTACCACATGCAGCAAATCCTGAAGCTGTATATGGCACAAAGAAAATAATAATAATTATAGCAGATACACACTTTAACATTTTAGGATCTCTATATCTGTTAGCAAAAAAGTCAGGTATAGTGATTGCACTGCAAACGTCACTGTAAGTTCTAAGTCTTTTGGCAACAATAAGCCAGTTAACGTATGTTCCAACAGCAAGTCCGGCAGCTGTCCAGAATGCATCACAAACACCTGTAACATAAGCAACACCCGGAAGTCCCATTAATAACCAGCTACTCATATCTGATGCTTCAGCACTCATAGCAGTAACAAGAGGACCAAGCTTTCGTCCACCAAGGTAAAAATCATTTGTGGTACTGTTTTTTTTGGCAAAATATACACCAATACCAACAACGCCAACCATATAAACAATGATGGCAATTAAAATTCCAATTTCTGATGTAGTCATTTTTTTTCCCTTCTTATTATATGTAATTTTTGAATTTCCTTCCTATTGTATAAAAAATATGTCAAATAGGCAAGTAAAAACGTATACATATTTATAACAAAAAAGTAAAAACTAAGAAAAAAGGAGGATTTTTATGGGACGAATGATTGGTAGTAGCAGTATTTCCTTTGATAAGCCACCGTTTATTATTGAAGGAGCTTCAATTGTAGGTCAAAAAGAAGGTGACGGACCTTTAGGAAAATTGTTTGATGTTGTGGAACAGGATCCTATGCTTGGACAGGAAACGTGGGAAGAGGCAGAAAGTTTGTTGCAAAAAGAGGCAATTCAGAAACTTCTATTTAAAGCAGGGATGAGCAAGGAAGAAATCAGATATATTTTTGGTGGGGATTTACTTGGACAGTTAATTGCCACAACTTTTGGAATTTTGGAGTTCGAGGTTCCCTTTTTCGGATTGTACGGAGCCTGTTCAACAATGGGTGAAGCGTTAAGTCTTGGGGCAGTAATGGTTGAAGCAGGAAATGCAGACAATGTTATTGCAATGGCATCAAGTCATTTTGCCAGCGCAGAAAGACAGTTTAGATTTCCTTTGGCTTACGGAAAGCAAAGACCTTATGCGGCAACCTGGACTGTAACCGGTTGTGGGGCAGTAATAATTAGCACAAAAAAAGGTTTTGCAAAAATAACAGGAATTACCACGGGAAAAATCGTTGATTTTGGAGTAAAGGATGCTCAAAATATGGGTGCCTGTATGGCACCGGCTGCGGCAGATGTTATTTATCAGCATTTTAAGGATTTTAACAGCACACCGGCAGATTATGACAAAATAATAACGGGTGACTTGGGATTAATAGGAAAAAGTATTTTGTTTGAACTACTTAAGGAAAAAGGCTACGACATTTCGGCGGTTCATATGGATTGTGGCGTGGAAATGTTTGATGCCAGTGAACAGGACACTCACGCAGGTGGAAGTGGCTGTGGCTGTAGTGCCACGGTTCTTGCAGGCTATGTTTTTAAACAGCTAAAAAAAGGGGCATTTAAGAAGATTCTTTTTATTCCAACGGGAGCATTAATGTCCCCGGTAAGTTTTAATGAAGGAAATAGCGTGCCGGGAATAGCTCACTGTGTGGTGATTGAAAAGAATTAATGATTGCAATTAAAGAAAGGAATTTAAGATGATTTTTTTAAAAGCGTTTATTGTTGGGGGAATAATCTGTGCTCTTGTTCAAATTGTAATAGACAAGACCAAGGTAACGCCTGCAAGAATTATGGTAAGTCTTGTTTGCATTGGGGTTGTTCTTGGTGCGATTGGAATTTATGAGCCTTTGACTAAGTGGGCAGGTTGTGGCGCAACAGTGCCTTTGCTTGGCTTTGGCAACAATCTTTGGAAGGGAATGAAAGAAGCCATAGATGAGTCAGGTTTTTTGGGATTGTTTAAAGGTGGCTTTACGGCAAGTGCCGTGGGAATTTCAGGAGCTTTAATATTCGGATATTTGTCTGCATTAATTTTTAAATCAAAAATGGAATAGTCAAAATTAACTATGTTTTAAAAATTAAGCCCAAACTTAATATAATTAAGTAAAAACAACTTTATCATTACAAAATTAAGAATAACACTACTAAAGGTTGATAAAATTAAGAAGATACTATATAATTTCTTTAGTGTATTAAAGTGTTAGTGCACTTGTTTAAGTGCGGCCTTTTTAGGAGAAATATAGAGGTTCGCGCAAGTTGTGATTAAGAAAAATATATTTAAGGAGGGCTACAAAATGTCATATGTAGACGAAGTATTAGCAAAAGTAAAAGAAAAGAATGCTAGTGAACCAGAATTTTTACAGGCAGTTGAAGAAGTATTAAATTCACTTAGACCTGTAATTGATGCAAACGAGGAAAAGTATAGAAGAGAAGCTTTACTTGAAAGAATCTGCGAACCTGAAAGACAGTTCAAGTTCAGAGTTCCTTGGGTAGATGATAAGGGACAGGTACAGGTTAACACAGGTTATAGAGTACAGTTTAACTCAGCTATCGGACCATACAAGGGTGGTTTAAGACTTCACCCATCAGTAAATATTGGTATTATTAAATTCTTAGGTTTTGAACAGATCTTCAAGAACTCACTTACAAGCCTTCCAATCGGTGGTGGTAAAGGTGGTTCTGATTTCGATCCTAAGGGTAAATCAGATAGAGAAGTTATGGCTTTCTGCCAGAGCTTTATGACAGAACTTTGCAAATATATCGGTGCTGACACTGACGTACCAGCCGGTGACATCGGAACAGGCGCTAGAGAAATCGGATATATGTTTGGACAGTATAAGAGAATCCGTGGATTATATGAAGGTGTTCTTACAGGTAAGGGACTTACATACGGTGGTTCTTTAGCTAGAACAGAAGCTACAGGTTACGGATTACTTTACTTAACACAGGAATTAATGAAAGACCATGGCGAAAGCATGGAAGGCAAGACAGTAGTTGTTTCAGGTGCCGGTAACGTTGCTATCTACGCTATTCAGAAAGCTCATCAGATGGGTGCTAAGGTTGTTACATGTTCAGATTCAACAGGTTGGATTTATGATCCTGAAGGAATCGATGTTGACCTTCTTAAAGAAGTTAAGGAAGTTAAGAGAGCTAGACTTACAGAATATGCTGCTGCAAGACCTTCAGCTGAATATCATGAAGGACGTGGAGTATGGCAGATTAAATGTGATATTGCTCTTCCATGTGCTACACAGAATGAATTACTTATCGATGATGCTAAGCAGTTAGTAGCTAACGGATGTAAAGCTGTTTGTGAAGGTGCTAACATGCCTACAACAATTGATGCAACAGAATACTTACAGGAAAACGGCGTATGGTTCGTTGGTGGTAAGGCTGCTAACGCAGGTGGTGTTGCTACATCAGCTCTTGAAATGTCACAGAACAGCGAAAGACTTTCATGGACATTCGAAGAAGTTGACGCTAAATTACAGACAATCATGGTTAACATTTACCGTAACATCAGCGATGCTGCTAAGAGATACGGATTTGAAGGTAACTACGTAGTAGGTGCTAACATTGCCGGATTTGAAAAAGTAGCAGAAGCTATGGAAGCTCAGGGTGTTTGCTAATTATAGTTATAGTTAATAATCAATATATAAAGGTGTATCTCATTATGGGATACACCTTTTGTGATATATGGAATATAAATTCTAAATAGGGGGAAAATATATAGGTAGTCTTGTGAAAAATGTTAATATTGTTTATAATAAGTCAGGGATTGGAAAACTATTACAATATTATTTAATAATTATTTTATGGAGAATAGAATGGACGAGAATTTAAAGAAGGAAATAGAAAACAGACGAACATTTGCGATTATTTCACATCCCGATGCAGGAAAGACTACTTTAACAGAAAAGTTTTTGCTCTATGGAGGTGCTATTAATACAGCAGGTTCAGTAAAGGGAAAGGCCAATTCGAAGTACGCAGTGTCTGACTGGATGGGAATTGAAAAAGAAAGAGGCATTTCAGTTACATCTTCAGCGCTTCAGTTTAACTATGAAGGATATTGCATTAATATTTTGGATACTCCTGGACATCAGGACTTCTCAGAAGACACTTATAGAACGTTAATGGCTGCAGATTCAGCAGTAATGGTTATTGATGCTTCAAAGGGTGTTGAGGCACAGACAATTAAGCTTTTTAAGGTTTGTGTTATGAGACATATTCCTATTTTTACTTTTATTAATAAGATGGACTTGGAAGCAAGAGATCCATATGAACTTCTTGAAGAAATTGAAAATGTTCTTGGAATTAAAACATGCCCTATTAACTGGCCAATTGGTTCAGGTAAAAGATTTAAAGGCGTGTATGACAGAGATACTAAGAAGATTTCAATGTTTAAGGCAGTTTCAGTTGGTGGTTCAAAAAGTGCTGCGGAAACAACATATGAGTTGGACAACGAAAACTTTAAGGCAGAAATAGGTGATGAATTGTATGACCAGCTTGTAGATGACACTGAACTTCTTGACGGAGCAAGCGAGCCATTTGATCAGGAATTGGTTGATAAAGGTGAATTGTCACCGGTATTTTTCGGATCAGCGTTAACAACTTTCGGTATAGAAACATTTTTGGAACATTTCTTAAGAATGACAGAATCGCCACTTCCAAGGATGTCAGATCAGGGATTAATTGATCCTATTGAAGAACCATTTTCAGGATTTGTATTTAAGATTCAGGCTAATATGAACAAGGCACATCACGATAGAATTGCTTTCCTTAGAGTTTGTTCAGGAAAGTTTGATGCATCTAAGGATGTGTATCACGTACAAAGTGGTAAGAAAATGAAACTTTCAAGACCACAGCAAATTATGGCTCAGGACAGAAAGGTAATTGATGAAGCTTATGCGGGAGACGTAATCGGTGTATTTGATCCGGGTATTTTTTCAATAGGTGATACAATCTGTACACCGGGCAAAAAATTTGTTTATGAAGGAATCCCAACTTTTGCACCTGAACATTTCTGCAGGCTTGTGGCACTTGATTCAATGAAACGTAAACAGTTTATGAAAGGTGTTACACAGATTGCTCAGGAAGGTGCAATTCAGATTTTCCAGGATTACAATCTTGAAATGTCAGAAATTATTGTAGGTGTTGTAGGTACACTTCAGTTTGACGTTTTGAAGTATAGAATGGAAAACGAATATGGCTGTGATGTGAGATTGGAGCCATTGCCTTATGGACACATCAGATGGGTAAAAGATACAACAATAGATTTAAATAATGTTAAATGTCCAAGCGATGCCAAGAGAGTAAAGGATATGAAGGGCAATCCATTAGTATTATTTACAAACCAGTGGTCAATTAAACTTCTTTTGGAAAGAAATGAAGGCATTGAATTTGAAGAATTTAGCAGAAATTAATTTTGTACAAGATTAAATATAGAAGGGAATGAGTTATCATGGAAAGAAAGAATGCATGGAATACTTATGGCAAGAGAGAAATAAGTGAGTTGGAAGAATTAAATTCTAACTATATTGATTTCCTGTCAGACTGTAAAACAGAAAGAGAATGTGTTAAGGAAACTGTAAGACAGGCAAGGGAGAAAGGCTACAAGCCTTTAGAAGAAGTAATTGAAAAAGGCCAGCCTTTAAAACAGGGGGACAAAGTTTATGCTGTTTGTATGAATAAGACAGTAGCACTTTTTAACATTGGAAAGATTCCAATGGAACAGGGAATGAATATTTTGGGAGCACATATTGATTCACCTAGAATGGACATTAAGCAGAATCCACTATATGAAAGTAATAATATGGCATACCTTGATACACATTACTATGGCGGAATTAAGAAGTATCAGTGGGTTACACTTCCACTTGCAATTCATGGCGTTGTAGTTAAGAAAGATGGAACAAAGGTTGAAGTTAACATTGGTGAAAAAGATACCGACCCTGTATTTTGTGTAACCGACCTTTTAATTCATCTTGCAGGACAGCAGATGGAAAAGAATGCAGCTAAAGTTATTGAAGGCGAAAACCTTGATATTCTTGTTGGAAGCATTCCACTTGAAGACAAAGAAAAAGATGCTGTAAAAGAAGGAATTATAGGTATTTTAAAAAACACCTATGAAATGGAAGAAGAAGATTTTATGTCAGCAGAATTAGAAGTGGTTCCGGCAGGAAGAGCAAGAGAAATGGGATTTGACAGAAGTATGATTATGGCATACGGTCAGGATGACAAGGTATGTGCTTATACTTCGTTAGTGGCAATGCTTGAAACGGACAAGATTGACAAGACAGCATGTTGTTTATTAGTAGATAAAGAAGAAATTGGTAGTGTAGGTGCTACAGGAATGCAGTCAAAATTCTTTGAAAATACAGTAGCAGAATTGTTAAATCTTAATGGTGATTACAACGAACTTAAACTTAAGAGATGTCTAGCGCATTCAAGAATGTTGTCATCAGATGTTAACGCAGCTTTTGATCCATTATATTCTGATGTGTTCAAAAATAATAGCTCATCATTCCTAGGTTCAGGCGTTGTATTTAACAAGTTTACAGGTTCAAGAGGAAAGTCAGGTTCAAATGATGCTAATGCTGAATATCTTGCAGTATTAAGAAATATAATGGATAATCATAACGTACATTTTCAAATGTCAGAGCTTGGAAAAGTTGACGCAGGTGGTGGCGGAACAATCGCTTATATTATGTCACTTTATGGCATGGAAGTAATTGATTGTGGCGTTGCAGTATTAAACATGCACGCACCTTGGGAAGTAACAAGCAAGGCTGATATTTATGAAACATACAAGTGCTATAAAGCTTTCCTAAAGAATGCATAATTAAGGAATAAGATTACAAATGAATCCTTCGGAGAGAATATTAGTGAATATATTCTTTTCGGGGGATTTTTTTGTTGAAGAAGCGTAACATAGAAAGTAGAATTACAGTAAATAGAAAAAATAAGAAAAAAATTCTATGTAATCCCATCCCATAAGGCTATATACAAGGCGAAGAATTGCAATAAAAAAGCAGAACCCTCATTAGAGAATCCTGCTTTCAAAAAGTCGTACATATTAAATTGTATATATAAAGTTCTTATAATAACAAACTATAAATGCTTAGCTATTTTCCTGAAGTTTTACCGGAGCCCTTAGAACTTGATGATCCTGAACTTGATTTGCTTGTTCTGGAACTTCCTGAATCGGTTCTACTTGAACTTGATTTTGAACTATTAGAACCTGACTTTGAATTGCCGGAGCTTGAGCTACCGGATTTTGAGCCAGAGCCATTTGATTCGGAACTACTTGAATTTCCGGATGAACTTGAACTGTTTGAATAGCTTGAACTCTTTTTTGAAAAAGCTGAATGATAAGTACATTTTGCAGGCTGTGTACCCTTGGCAAAATACTCTGATTTTGATGTAGGACAAACTCCTTTAATTGCAACTTTTCCTGAAGAAGAGCAGATATCATATTTCTTAACATCTTTACTCATTTTAAAACTTTTAGCTTTGTATTTCTTGACTGAGTCAATTTGATTCATTATCTTAGCCCAGAGTCTTTCGTGATACGCCTGGTCACCGCTAAGAGATACGTTTTCATCATAACCTGTCCAAATTGATGCTGTAAGATATGGTGTATATCCACAGAACCAAAGGTCATATTCACTTGATGTTGTACCGGTTTTACCTGATACGGGCATTTTGCCGTCAAGTTTAGCACTTGTACCTGTACCTTCTGTAATAACGCTTGTCATACCCTGTGTAAGAAGGCTTGCAGTAGAAGCTTTCAAAACAGTATGTGTAGTAGGAGTAGTGTTATCAAGAAGGACACGTCCATTGCTGTCTATAACCTGTGAATAAAAAACAGGTCTTGTATAAGTTCCCTGATTTGCGATTGTTGCATATGCAGCAGTCATTTCTAAGTTAGTAACACCGTCTGTAATACCACCAAGTGCCAAAGCCTGCTGAATGTCAGATGAAACAGAACCATTTTTTTCAACACGGTTATCAACTAAAGTAGTAATACCAAAATTGCAAAGATAATCATATCCAAGCTGTGGTGTAATATCTGTAAGTGTTTTTACAGCACAAATATTCATAGAATCAGCAATTGCCTTTCTTACTGTAACTTTGCCACGATAACCACTGTACCAGTTCTTAACAGCTCTTCCGTTAGAATAACTGAAAGGCTCATCCACGATAGTAGTGGTAAGTGTGTAACCCATAGTATCAATGGCAGGTGCGTAAGCTGATAAAATTTTAAATGTTGAACCGGGCTGTCTTGTTGAGTCTGTAGCTCGGTTAAGAGAAAGACTAACATTCTTCTTTCCACGACCACCAACAACGGCTTTAACATAGCCTGTGTACTGGTCCATTACAGTAAATGAAACCTGTGGCTGAGGATTGTAATAAAGATTTTCGTATTGGGCGTAGCCTTTATCCTTATCAATTCCTTTTTTGTAATACTTGTTCATAAGGTGCATTTTGTATGCCTTAACACAAGCTTTTGCTTCTTCTTTAGAACTAAAAATCAATTTAAAACTTGATTCCTTCAAAGAATTTCTATGATAATTCAAAATATCTTTTTCACTGTAATTGTCAACTGAACCGTCAGGATTTTGAACTGACCATGCCCAGTTAATTGAGTATTTAATAGCGTAAGGATAGTTGGCTGAGTCAGACAATTCCTTATCACATATTTTTTGAATATCAGAATCCTGAGTAGTATAAATCTTTAAACCACCGCTGTATACGGCATTGTAAGCCTGAGTATAAGTATAGCCTTTCTGTTCCTGAAGGTCTGAAAGAACCTGCTTTACAACCTCATCGACAAAATAAGAATATACCTGATCATCGCTTTTTGTAAGCTTGTTGTTAACTTTTTTTATACGGGCATAAACATTATCACTCATGGCTTCGTCATACTGTTCTTGAGTAATATGCCCTGCATCTTTCATGTTAGTGAGAATCTTTTTTCTACGTTTGGCATTTTCGTCAGGATTAGTAATAGGATTATAAAGTGACGGGTTCTGAGTTATGGCAGCAATAACGCCTGCCTCAGAAACTGTAATCTTACTAACATCCTTATTAAAATATCTAAGTGAAGCAGCCTTAACACCAAGGGTATTTGAACCTAAGTTAATAGTGTTAAGATATGTTTCAAGTATAACGTCCTTTTTGGTAACTTTTTCAAGCTGAACGGCAAGGTACTGTTCCTGAATCTTTCTTTTAAGAGAAGAAGTAAGGGAATCTTCTTCAGTCCAGCTTGTAAATACGTTGTTCTTTAGAACCTGTTGTGTAATGGTGCTGGCACCTTCTGACGGATTAAGGGTAGTAAGTGCTATAAAAGCCGCACGACCGATACCCTGAATGTCAATACCGTTATGTTCATAAAAACGTGCATCCTCAGTATCAATAAAAGCCCATCTTAAATGTTCCGGAATATCTTTCAAATCAGCCTTAATACGGTTAGAGCCGGAAGTGATAAGCTTAGCAATCTGCTTATTATTGGTGTCATAAACTGTTGTTGAATATGACGATGGAACAATAGAAATATTTTCCACGGAAGGAGCACTTTTAATAATGCCGTGTATAACACCAAGTCCGAAAAAACCTCCGGTAACAATGGCAAGGCACATAATGTAAAGAAATACTTTAAGTGCAGAAACCAAGGACTTAGAAACAACCTTCTTTTGTAATGAAACAAGTTCATGTTGTTTGTCTATTGTTTCTTTATATTCAAAATTCATTGGCAAACCTCCTATTCTTTTAGATTATAACAAAATGCAGTAATTTAATAAAGGGGAAAAATGTCGCAGAAAATGTAAGACACAGAATCTTCAAAAAAATTGATACTTATGTTATTCTATATACAACGCGTTTGGTTGGTAAGGGGGACAATTAAAATGAAAGCGTGCTTTTGTTGTTTTTCTTCTCTACACAACAAACAAGAAAGGGATAGAATTGGAAAAATTTATAATAAAAGAAGGCGGTCAGGGCGAAATTGTTGAGAAGAAGTCCAGATTTATTGCCACTGTTTTGCCAATAGATACAGAAGAAGAGGCATTACAATATATTGAAAGGATAAAAAAGAAATACTGGGATGCAAGGCACAATTGTTTTGCATTTGTAATAGGAAGTAACAATGAAATTCAGAGATTTAGTGATGACGGCGAGCCACAGGGCACAGCGGGAAAACCTATTTTGGAAACATTGCTAAATGAGAATTTGCATAATACTTTGATAGTGGTGACACGATATTTTGGTGGAACTCTCCTTGGAACAGGCGGTCTTGTCAGGGCTTATGGCCAGTCATCCAAGGAAGGTATTAGAAATTCGGTTATTCAGAAAGTTTGTGAAGGTATAAGTTTTAAACTTACGGTGGATTATAATAGTATAGGAAAGATTAAGTACATTATGGGGCAGATGGGAATTACGGATGCTCAGGAAGAATACGGTCAGAATGTTGTTTTAAGCATTTTAATGAAAAAAGATGAATATAATGAATTTAATACGAAAGTAACAGATGCCACAGGAGGGAAAGCTGTTTTTGAGGATGAAGAAGACAGGGAGTACAGAGAAGAGGTAAAAGAAAAATAATTTTATTGAAAACATATCATCTATGTGATAGAATGAACATTTGTGAAGCTATAAACAAGTATTTTATGATTATTTAATAGGAAAGAGAAGAAATGATTAGAGAAGACGTAAGAAATATTGCCATTATTGCCCATGTAGACCATGGTAAAACAACATTGGTAGATGAATTATTAAAACAGAGTGGTGTATTCCGTGAAAATCAGGAAGTTGCTGAAAGAGTAATGGACTCTAATGATATTGAAAGAGAAAGAGGTATTACAATTCTTTCAAAGAACACTGCTGTTACTTATAAGAATACAAAAATTAATATTATTGATACACCGGGACATGCTGATTTTGGTGGAGAAGTAGAGCGTGTACTTAAGATGGTTAACGGCGTAGTTTTAGTAGTAGATGCATTTGAAGGTGCAATGCCACAGACACGTTTCGTTCTAAAGAAAGCTTTGGAACTTAACCTTCCTGTTATTGTTTGTATTAACAAGATTGACAGACCGGAAGCAAGACCGGAAGAAGTTATCGACGAAGTATTAGAATTATTTATTGAGTTAGATGCTAATGAAGAACAGCTTGACTGCCCATTTGTTTTCGCATCAGCTAAGCAGGGATTTGCTAAGTTAAATATGGATGACGAATCAGATAGTATGCAGCCATTATTTGAAACAATTATTGACTACATTCCAGCTCCTGAAGGAGATGAGAATGCAGATACTCAGGTTCTTATCAGTACAATCGATTACAACGAATATGTTGGACGTATCGGTGTTGGTAAGATTGACAATGGTAAATTAAAAGTTAATCAGGATGTTGTTTTGGTTAACCACCATGAACCTGACAAACAGAAGAGAGTTAAAATCAGCAAACTTTATGAGTTTGATGGTTTAAATAAAGTAGAAGTTCAGGAAGCTACAGTAGGTGCTATTGTTGCTATTTCAGGTATTACAGACATTCATATTGGAGATACAATTTGTTCTCCTGAAAATCCTGTTGCAATTCCTTTCCAGAAGATTTCAGAGCCTACAATTTCTATGAACTTTATGGTAAATGACAGTCCTCTTGCAGGTCAGGAAGGAAAATTCGTCACATCACGTCATCTTCGTGAAAGACTTATGAGAGAATTAAATACTGACGTAAGTTTAAGAGTAGAAGAAACTGAAAATATGGATTCATTTAAGGTTTCAGGACGTGGAGAACTTCACCTTTCAGTTCTTATTGAAAACATGAGAAGAGAAGGATACGAATTTGCTGTAAGTAAGGCAGAAGTTATTTACAAAGAAGACGAAAGAGGTAAGAAATTAGAGCCTATGGAAATCTGTTACATTGATGTTCCTGATGAATTTTCAGGTGCAATCATTGAAAAATTAAGTAACAGAAAAGGTGAACTTCAGGGAATGGCACCAATTAACGGTGGATTTACAAGACTTGAGTTTTCAATTCCTTCAAGAGGATTAATCGGATACAGAGGTCAGTTTATGACAGATACAAAGGGTAATGGTATTATGAATACTGTATTTGATGATTACGGTCCATTTAAGGGAGAAATTCAGTACAGAAAACAGGGTTCACTTATCGCTTTTGAAGCCGGTGAAGCAATTACTTATGGATTATTTAATGCACAGGAAAGAGGAACATTATTCATTGGACCTGGCGAAAAAGTATATTCAGGTATGATTGTTGGTCAGACAGGTCGTGCTGAAGATATTGAAGTAAACGTTTGTAAAACAAAACATCTTTCAAACACAAGAACTTCAAGCTCAGATGAAGCTTTAAGATTAGTACCAAAGAAAGTATTAAGTCTTGAGCAGGCGTTGGAATTCATTGATACTGATGAATTACTAGAAATCACACCAGAAAACTTAAGAATTAGAAAGAAAATCTTAGATCCAACTCTTAGAAAGAGAGCAAACATTCGTAAGAACAACAAATAAGAGGTTGGAAAGAAGATATTTTGGAAAAATAAATATATTAAAAAATAAAAAAAGCTTCCTTCTAAATGCAGGTTAAATTGGAACTTGCAATTTAGGAGGGAGCTTTTTTTGATAAATCTATACTGAATGGAATCCCTTTCCAATGATTTCGCTTGTATTTGAAATCAATAGGAAGGCTCCAGGTGAGTTTTCTTTTATGAAGTTTCTAAGTTTTACTGCCTGAGACGGACTTAAAACTGTAAGGATTATGTATTTGTTGTCGCCGGTAAATGAGCCTTTGGCGTTTACGATTGTGGCTCCACGGACAAGGTTTTTTTCAATAAAATTGCATATTGGCTTAGGATCGGAGCAAACCACATGAAAGTATTTTGAGCGGTTCAAACTTTCAATAAAGTTGTCAATAAGTGCAGAACGCATAATCAAACCAAGCAATGAGTAAAGTCCTGTTTTTACATCAAATACGAAAAAGGCGCAAAGCGTAAATAGAACATCGGAAATCATAAGTCCACGACCAATATCAACACTTGTGTATTTCTTAAGAACCATTGCGATAACATCCGTACCACCACTTGATGCACCAATATTGAAAAGGATTGCTGAGCCAAGTGCAGGTAAAAGAATTGCAAAAATAAGCTCAAGCAAAGGTTCATTAGTTAAAGGATGGCTCATTGGATAAACACGTTCAAACAATGACAGAGTCACAGACAAAAGAATTGTGCTGTAAGCTGTTTTTGCAGCAAAATTTTTGCCAAGAATAATCCATCCCACTACAAGTAACAGAATGTTGGCTACAAAAGAAAAATCACTGGCTGAAAGAGGAGTGAACTTTGCAACCAAAACTGCAAAACCTGTAATACCACCAAAAGTAAAGTTGTTGGCGAATTTAAAGAAGTAAATACCAACAGCCATAATCAAAGTACTGGCTGTAAGCAATAAAAAATTTTTAAAATTTGCTTTCATAATTTTTTTCCTTTAAGTATATTTTTTACAAAAAAATTGTAACGTTGTGAGATTGTAAAGTCAATGAGTATTTAAAGGAAAAATAAGCAATTAAGATAAAAACATAAAAATAATTAATAAGTTAATTTAGCAAAAAACAATTCCAAGCACAGCGGAAAACAAAATCATTAAAATAGGTGTCAAAGTTTTTTTGAAAAAATGTTTGCTTAAAAAGTGAACAGCTATCAAAATCACAAATATCAAAACAAAGCTGTAATTAATTGAAAAACCATGACCTAAACTTTCGAAATTAAACAAAGTTGAAAGTCCCATTATTACAGCAGTTGCAAGAATCATTGCAACAACACAAGGTCGTACGCCGGACAGAAAAGCTTTGGTACCGGAATATTTCATTAGATTTTTTAGAACTGCCGCAATTAAAAGAAGAATAATAAAAGCAGGCAGAACTACACCAAGAGTTGCAAAAAAAGCACCAGGAAAACAGCCCTGAGAGGAGCCAACAAAAGTTGCAAGATTAACTGCAAGAGGTCCCGGAGTTGACTCGGCAACTGCAACAAAACTCATGAACATATCCTCAGAAAGCCAATGGTTGGATAACACGATTTCCCTCATTAAAGAAATCATTCCGTAACCGCCTCCGAAAGACAATGTTCCTATTATAAGAAAATTGATAAAAAGCTTTAAATAAATCATTTTAAACTCCTGTTAACTAAAAAGAACTATTTCAAATTGTAAAAATTATTTGTAAAGTTAAAGTTATTAACTATTGCTGAATGTTTTTCTTAAAGAAATATACTATCACGCCAACGCCCCCGCAAATCAAAATATAATAAATTGATGAAAAAGAAGTTGCTGTAATGGAAAAAATAACCATAATAATTGTAACAATTAAAATAATCAAAGTATTAAACAGATTCCTCTCCAAATTCTTTAACATTCGAATACCTGCAGTAAGTATTAAATAAACCACGCAAACTTGAATGCCTTTAAAAGCACAGGTAATATAATGTAGACTTAAAAATTGATTAAAAAATAATGAAATACAATAAATTACAATGAAAGAAGGAATGCATACTGCAAGGGTTGCAGCAGTAGCTCCGTAAAATCCTGCAACATGATATCCAATATAGGTGGCGCTGTTAACTGCCATAGGACCGGGCGTGGATTCTGCAATTGCAATCATATTAAGAAAATCATCTTTTTCAATCCATTTCTTCTTATATATAAACTCACTTTCCAAAAGGGCCACCATAGCGTAACCACCGCCAAAGGTAAAGGCACCGATTTTTAGAAAGGTCAAAAACAAAGTAAGAGTTTTATCAAAATTAGAATGTTTCATAAAACCTCCGAAATAAAAAGTCCATTAAAATATTTAATAAAAATTTTTGCAATTAACATCGAGATATTAATTACTACTTAATTCAAAACACCATAAGTATACCATACATAAAAATTAGAAACAAACAAGTGTGAAATAAAAAAAAATTAAAAAAATTAGCACTCACCCCTTGACAGTGCTAACAAAAAGGACTATAACATAGTCAGAACGAAGGAAGAGATAAAGATTTAAAGAAATAATTAAAGATTCAAGCTTTAAAATCTAAATCAAATTCGTTAGTTCAGATAATCAACACCTCGGATTTCTCCGATAGTGCAATTACAAAATTTATATCTATTAGACGAAAGGAGATATGACTTATGATGATGCCTAGTATTTTTGGAGAAAACTTATTTGATGATTTTATGGACGATTTTTCATTTCCTACATTACCTGATGTAGACAAGGAATTGTATGGAAAACATGCAAAGAACCTAATGAAAACTGATGTTAAGGAAACTGATGACGGATATCAGGTTGCAGTTGATCTTCCGGGATTTAAGAAGGACGAAATCAAGATTAAACTTGAAAATGGTACATTAACAATTAATGCAGCCAAAGGTCTTGACAAGGATGAAAAGGACAAGGAAGGTAAGTATGTAAGACGTGAACGTTATGCAGGAAGTATGAGCAGAAGCTTTTATGTTGGTGAACATGTTACAGCAGAACAGGTTCATCCAAAGTATGAGAATGGTATTTTAACCTTCGAAATACCTAAGAACAAAGAACCAATCGAAGAAAAAGAAAAGTTCATTGCTATTGAAGGATAACATCTTAACAAAATAAAGAGATCCCCATATCGACTTAGTGTTGGTATGGGGATTTTTCTGTGTTATAATTAGCTACAAATAATTATGTTAGTATGATTCTAAAAAAATATGTAGAAATTGGGAAAATAGTGTGTTAGAAGCACGGAGGTGAAAAATGAGTCAATTAAGGAATATTGTTAAAAAAGCAGCAGTTATAGGACTTTGCATTTGCACTTTTTCTGTTCAGGTAAGCGGTGCTGCACCATGGTCATCAGCCAATGGAATTTTTTATGATGGAAATGGCAATGAAATAAAAGGTGCAATAGCTAAAGGAATTGATGTAAGTTATCACAACGGTGACATTGATTGGGCAAAGGTTAAGGCGGCAGGGATTAGTTTTGCTTTGCTTAGATGTGGATATGGAAATGATGAAAGAAATCAGGATGACATAAAGTTTGTGCAGAATGTAAAAGGTTGTGAGGACAATGGCATTCAATATGGAGTTTATTTGTATTCATATGCAGTTGACAATGACAAAGAAAAGACTTTAGAAGATATGGCTAGAAGTGAGGCAGAACACGTTCTTAGAATGATTGAAGAAGCCGGAGCTAAACCTACAATGTCTGTTTATTACGATATAGAGGACAAATCTCAGGTTGAAATGACTGCTAAGCAGTATGGGGATATGGCTGAAATTTTTTGCAATATTGTAAAAAATGCCGGCTATAAGGTTGGTGTTTATTCTAACTATTATTGGTGGACCAATAGACTTACTGATTCAAGATTTGATAATTGGGGAAAATGGGTTGCAAGATATAATAACACAAGTGAGTACAACAAAGAATATGATATTTGGCAATATACTGAGTCAGGCACGGTAGATGGCGTGGGAAGTGGAATGGATGTTAATATTTTGCTTTCAAGACCTTGCAGTATTACAGGACATCAGTATGAATTTTATCAATTAGTGTCAAAATCAACAACCACAATAAATGGAAAAGCTACATATAAATGTAAAACCTGTGGTCACATTAAAACAACAGACATAGCAAAAATTAGTCAGATAACAATTTCAAAAACAAAATATGAACATACAGGAAAAGCCTTTAAACCTACAGTTACAGTAAAAGACAGCAACGGACAGGTAATTTCAACTCAGAATTATGATATAATATATTCATCTAACAAAAAGGTTGGAAATGGCACTGTAAAGATTGTTTTTAAAGGCAATTATAGTGGCACGATTACAAAAATATTTAAAATAGTTCCAAAGAAAGTAAGTCTTACAAAGGCAACCAACATTAAAGGCAAAAAAGTCAAATTGGGTTGGAAAAAGGTATCGGGAATATCCGGTTACGAAATCCAGTATGGCACAAATAAGTCTTTTAAGAAGGCAAAGACAACAACAGCCAAGTCTTCTTTGAAAACAAAAACAATTAAAAAACTTAAAAATAAAAAGAAATATTATTTCAGAATGAGAGCTTATAAAAAAGTATCTGGAACGAAAGTTTATGGAGTGTATAGTTCAAAGAAAACAGTTAAAATTACAAAGTAATTATTAAAGCCGGTGCAGAAATATGTTTAAAATTAGACGCGATATTAATTGATAATGTTGATATTTTTGTTATAATTAAATAAGCGGGAATTAAATTTTTGAACGGGAATCAAAGATTTTTTAGACGGAGGAATTATAATGGAAATTAAAGAAATTTTAAGCAAGGTAGATCATACATTATTAAAACCTGAATCTACTTGGGAACAGATTAAGGAGATTTGTGATGACGGAATCAAATATGAAACAGCATCAGTTTGTATTCCACCATCATTTGTAAAACAGGCTGCTGATTATGTGGACGGCAAGATTGCAATCTGTACAGTTATTGGTTTCCCTAATGGATACAATACTACAGAAATCAAATGTGCAGAAGCAGCACAGGCAGTTAAAGAAGGCGCAGCGGAAATCGATATGGTTATTAATATTGGATGGGCTAAAGAAGGAAGATGGGATGACATTTTCTGCGAAATCAACAAGATAAAAGAAGCTTGTGACGGCAGATTACTTAAGGTAATCGTTGAAACTTGTTTATTAACTGATGAAGAAATCGCTAAGGTTGCTAATGTAGTATCAATGTCAAAGGCAGATTTCATTAAGACTTCAACAGGTTTCTCAACAGAGGGAGCAACATTCCATGTTGTAAAAATTTTTGCAGACAATATTTCTAACGGAACAAAGATTAAGGCAGCAGGTGGAATCAGTTCATTAGAAGACGCAGAAAAGTTCATTGAGCTTGGCGCTGACAGACTTGGAACAAGTAGAATTGTAAAAATCGTTAAGAACGAAAATGCAGGTGCCAATGAGTACTAGAAACTTTTGTGGTTCTGGCAATATTGGAGTGGTTGCTTATAGTGAAAATAAGCAAAGAAAAATAAAGACTGAAATTAGAAGAGATTGTACTAAAATGGTACAGTCTCTTTTTTTGACTCAAAGTTGATAAAAAAATGTGTTGACTTAATACAATCCGTATGATATAACTTGAATTGTATTAATTGTACTAGTTGCAATAGTACAATGAAAACAAAATAGAGAGTAGGGGAGAAAACTATGCTAGAGACAAGAAATTTGAAAAAGGTTTATAAGACCAAAAAGGGTGTGTCTGTAACAGCCTTAAATGACGTGTCTATTAAGTTCCCTGAAAAGGGTTTGGTTTTTCTTTTAGGAAAATCAGGTAGTGGTAAATCTACATTATTAAACCTTTTAGGTGGACTTGATAAATATGATGAAGGTGAAATTATTATTAAGGGAGTTTCATCTAAAGACTTTACACAGAGTCATTTTGATTCATATCGTAATACATATGTAGGATTTATTTTTCAGGAATACAATGTATTAGAAGAATTTTCAGTAGGAGCTAATATTGCTTTGGCAATTGAGCTTCAGGGAAAGAAGGCTACAGATGAAGAAATTAATAGAATTTTAAAACAGGTTGATTTGGAGGGCTTTGGTGACAGAAAACCTAACGAACTTTCAGGTGGTCAGAAACAGAGAGTTGCAATTGCAAGAGCACTTGTAAAACAGCCTGAAATAATTATGGCAGATGAGCCAACAGGAGCACTTGATTCTAACACAGGAAGACAGGTATTTGAAACACTTAAGAATTTATCTAAGGATAAACTTGTAATAGTAGTATCTCATGACAGGGAGTTTGCAGAGCAGTTTGGTGACAGAATTATCGAACTTGCAGATGGAAATGTAATTGATGATGTTACTCGTAAGGTTGGGTATGAAAAACAGGGTGAAGAACTTAATAATGGTATTAGTTTTGAAAATGACACAATGACTATTAAGTCAGGATACCATTTAACAGAAGAAGATAGAGAAAGAATAAATCAGTATATTGACGGTATTGGAACAGACTTAAAGGCTATAATTAAAAAAGCAGATAGGGGAAGTTTCCAGCAGACTAACGAGGAAGATATTGTTCATAAGAAAGGCGATTTTAAACTTATTAAGTCTAAATTACCTTTGAAAAATGCTTTCAAAATAGGGGCAAGTGGTTTAAAACATAAGAAAATCAGACTTGTAGTTACAATTTTACTTTCATTTGTTGCATTTTCATTATTTGCTTTGGCAGATACTTTTGGAAACTACAATCACATTAAAACATGCACTAATTCAATTAAAGATACGAACATAACTTATGCGTCAGTTATTAAGTCATTAAAAATCGGTTCAGGAATGAACGCATACTGGAGCGATTATGGCAACAGCATTAGAGAAGACGAAATAACTAAGTTAAATAAAGATACAGGACTTGATTTTACAGGAGTTGTCGTCACAAATCAGGATATGGTTTTACCTAATTATAATAAGGAAGTTGAATTAACAAAGAATGGTGATATGTGCCATTATGCAACAGATTTTTCAGGCTATGCTAATTTGACAGAAGCAAAAATCAAGGAAATGGGTTACAAGATTGTTGCAGGGAAATTGCCAAAAGACAACAATGAAATAGCAATTAGTTCTTATGTTTATGAAACATATGCCAAAGCAGGATATATTTCAGAAGATGGTACAAAGTCTGAAATAAAATATTACAATGACTTAGTTGGCAAGAAACTTAAAATTGACAAGAAGGAATTTACTGTAGTTGGTATTGTTGATACAAAGGTTGATATGGATAGGTATAAGTCTATTTCAGAAGATAGCAAGGGCAAAACATCAGCACAGAATTTGACTGATTTTGCCTTAAGTCAGGAACTGGCACATATTCAACAGTACAGTTTGGCTTGCGATATTTTTGTAAGCGAGGGAATGCTTAACAGCATTAAGGAAGAATATCCTAATTATGTACAGTTAATTACTAACTATATGTACGTGTCAAGTGATGATACATATATTGATTCTTCAAGAATTGCGTCATTAAGTGAAATTGATACAAAAGATGTAACATGGGTCGATGGTGAAAAGACTAAACTTGCTGATAATGAGATTATCATAGATATCAATGCATTATCAAAAAATGATGAAGAAGGCTATTCTTACAGTAAAAAAGAAGCGTTGAAGATTTTGAAAGACAGCCAGTACACATTGGATTATTATATTGATAATGAAGATAAATCAATTAATGGAGTTAAGGTAGTTGGTGTGCTAAATGCAGATGGAAAAGCAGATAAATATTCAGACCTTTATGTACTTCCTGACAGCCTTTATAATTTAAAATGGACTGAAGGCAAGGGCGAATATTCATATGCAGTTGCAACAATGCCAACAAACAAGGCAGATATTGAAAAACTTGTAAAATATTGCTACACAGAACAGGGCAATATGAAATATCAGATTGAAAACTCAGTAACTTTTGAACTGGACACAGTTAATGAAGTTTTGAAAGTAATGTCAAAGGTATTCTTATACATTGGTATTGGTTTTGCAGTATTTGCAATGATTATGTTATCTAACTTTATTGCAACAAGTATTTCATATAAGAAGCAGGAAATCGGAATTCTTAGAGCAATCGGCGCAAGAAGCAATGATGTATTTAGAATTTTCTTCTTAGAAAGTTTTATTATTGCAATGATTAACTTTGTTCTTTCAACAATTGGAACAGGTGTGGCAACAGCAATAATCAACGGTATGTTTAGAAAAAAAGCAGGAATACTTATTACAATACTTAATTTTGGACCAAGACAGATACTACTTTTACTTGTAATTAGTATTGGAGTTGCGGCAGTGGCAAGTTTCATACCGGTTTACAAAATTGCATCAAAGAGACCAATTGAGGCCATTAGAAATAGATAAGAGTTAAAGGATTAAGTGTCGTTTAGTGCGGCACTTTTTCTTTTTTTGTTTATGTTATAAGTTTCTGTTATGAGTGTAATCTGAGCGAAAAATTTCTGCTTTAAGTATAATCTGAGTTATAATTTTTTGTTTCCGGTGTAACCTAAAAAATGAGAAGTTGAGTTTTTTTATATCTTACTATATCTACAAACAATAAATATTAGTTATACAAACAATTTGACACTTGAAAAAAATATAGTGGAATTTTATAATGAATACATCGACTACATATTCTATAATGTCGCATAATGTCAGGGGGATATATTCATGACATACGAACAGTTTATAGAACAGGTAAAGTGGGAAGTAGAAGATATAGCAAGAGAGTCTTTTGATGACGTGAGAACAGTTGTAAGAACGGTTACTAAGAATAACAATGTTCGAAGAAAGACTATAAGCATTTTTAAAGAGGGACAGTTGGCTACACCGACAATTTACCTGAGAGATTATTATTTGGATTATAAGAAAGGAAGAAGTATCGAAAACATAGGCAGAGAAATCTTTATGATTTATTCTGAAGGTACAAAAAGATTTACTTTTGATGTGAATCAGTTTTCTGATTTTTCGAAAGTAAAGGACAAAATCTATTATAAGCTTGTTAATTACGAAATGAACAGACAGGCGTTAAAAACAATGCCACATTTTAAATTTTTGGATATGGCAATTGTGTTTTTCGTTTCGATTATGGGCAATGAGAAGGAGCAGGGGACAATAGCAATTCAGAATGCTTATGTTGAAAAGTGGGGGATTAGTAAGGAGGAGTTAAGAAGAACGGCAATAAATAATACTTGGAAGGAATACCCGCCTGAAATTAAGAAGATGGAAGATATTATATCTGAAATCGTTTTGGGGCAGGTTACATCAGAAGATGATGACGAGGACGGATTAATTTCAGAAGAAATCAGTTATGGTGAATTTAGTATTGATAATGTTCGCCAAATGATAAAAGAAGAAGTTGATAAAATGCGAGCACAGGCAGAAATGGATATGTATGTGCTGACTAATACATCACGTAACTTTGGAGCTGCATGCATTACATATCCGGGAGTTTTAAAGGAATTTGCAAGAGAACACAACAGTGATTTCTACATTATTCCAAGTTCAGTCCACGAAGTGATATTAATTCTGGGAGAACAGATGTCTGTGGAAGAAATGAATCTGATGGTGGAAGAAGTAAATGAAAGAGAAGTTGATTCCATAGATGTATTGTCTAACCATGTTTATCAATATAAGAGAGAACTGGAAGAGATAATATACTAGGATTATGTTGAAAAATGGCTTATTGAATCTGTGGTTATGCAGATGTGGAAGACATTGGAACACACTCGAATATAAGTATAAAAGTGGAGTGTAAGCTTAATAATATGCGAATATTCGTGTAGTCAGGATTTAGGTGTCTTAACATATAAGTTTATTAGAAAACAACTTCGAAAATGAAAAAGCTGTGGCTTTGGCAACACACAATGGTTGTTGGAGTGCAGCTTTTTTGTATAAGGAATCCTCCCAACTACGCCTAGTCCCTCCTTATCTTTACGGGTGGCAGACGCATTTAAAACGAACTTCGTTCGTAGCGTCTGCTAAAGTCATAAGGAATCCTCCCAACTATGTTGGGTCCCACCTTATGACAAATACGCACCTGGCGGGAATCGAACCCGCATTTTCGTCTCCGGAGGACGACGTTCTATCCATTATACTACAGGTACAACTCCCTAATTATACATTAAATGGACTAAGGTATCAATAAGAAGATATGTAGAACAATGTCAGTGCAATTAAATTTAAAATATATCATAGTAAATATCATTGAAAATGTCAGTTAGTTTATTGCAAGTTTATAGTTGTCTTAAAACTAAAGTTGAATTTATAAATGATATTTGATAAACTAATGGGGAATTATTTTTGAGTACAAAAAGAAAAGATTAAATATAGGGTAAGGAGAATTAAAGTGGAAACTGAAGAGAAGAAGTTAACAAGTTCAGAAATAGACCAGATGCTTGAAGAAGCGGCAGCGTATCACGTGGAGTCTAAAGAGCCATCTAATAAAAACAAAAAAAATAAGAAGAAAAAAAAGAAAAGAAAACAGATAAGATTTGACATTATCATTGCCATTGTTTTGGCAGTTGTAGTTGTAGTGGGAGCAGTTTTTGCAATTAGCAAGCTTGCAGGCAAGTCTTCATCAGCTAGTAAGAAGAGCAATGTGGAGAATCCACTTGAAGATGACAAATATGATGAAATTACTGACGTTGTAAACAATTATCTTAACGCATATTTAGTTGAAGATTCACAGAAGAGATTAGATATTCTTGCAAGATACGTTGACAATATTGGAGACCTTAGCGAAAGTGATGTAGCACAGAAGAAGTACATTACAAGCTATTCAGAAGTTGAATGTTATACAAAGAATGGTCCTTATGACAACACTTATGTTGTTTACGCATACTACCAGACAGAATACAAGAACATTTCAACTAAAGTACCAAGCCTTACAACATATTATGTAATTAGAGATGCAAAAACAGGAAATGTTTACATTCATAATAAGTGGAGTGATGAAATAAAAGATTATATTTCAAAGGTTTCAAAAGATGCTGACGTTCAGAAATTAATTTCAGATGTTCAGAAAGAACTTTTGGAGGCTGAAAAGTCAGATGCTAACTTAAAGAAGTTCCTTGATGCTCTCACAGGAAAAACAGAGGAAACAACTACAGCAGCTCAGAAAGCTACTCAGGCAACTACACAGCCGGCAACTGCTAAGAAGGAACAGAAGACAACA
>OGWZ01001183.1_pt1 | contig 25661 bp, 20 predicted proteins | sample 1576141 | NCBI WGS metagenome assembly OGWZ01 (sample SAMEA3541512, study PRJEB24748) | human gut metagenome | biome: human gut; feature: human-associated habitat; material: faeces | place: China | collected 2012
CTGTATAAATCAACAAACTTCTTGCCTAACATAGAAAACTCCTTTTTCCATAAGGAATTAGACGCTATTTAGGCTTTATTGTCGATAGTCAATATGAAACCGTGATCCTTAGCTCAAATTTCTGATATTTGCTCCTTGACAGTAAACCTAGAATTTTTCTATTTTGAAAAAAAAAGATTTTCAACAGTGTCAAAAAAATCAGTCTTTTTTACTGATCAATGTCGGCTCTTTCTCTTAAGTCGTATCAATAAATTATGACTGGGGTTTTAATGCTTATTAAAACTCATAAAAGATATTTCTGTCTGAATTTTCTATGGCTAATTTATGTGTCATCTTACTTAATAGGGGGCTTTTATGCGCGATACGCTAAAAGTGTGGGTAAGCGTAAAGAGGTGGGACGAGCATGAGGCTTAACAAAAGCTATTGCGTAAAATAAATTTTTCCGCTTACGCTTTTGTGTATACAAGCGCAAAAGGCATAATTTTTTAGTTAAGGAAAAAGGCTATTTTTAACTCAATATATTGCACAAGTTAGTTAAGTTTTAGCTAATTGATTGTGCTTTTAGGATGAGAAAAAATTGGGGGCTCGCGGATTAAAATCTAGAGCCCCACTTATAGCTAAGTATTACTTAGGCAAGCGCTTTAGTATTTTTGAAGCGTTTCATATTCAGTCGATGCAGAATCACGATGGCGACGATCATAAGAGCGGCAGCAGAACCTAAGCTTAAGAAGAGATTGAAGGTTAAGCCGGCGATGATATAACCGACAAAGGCGCAAGTGGCAACTAAGAGTGCATACGGTAACTGCGTATAGACGTGCTCGATGTGAACACAGCCAGCACCGGCAGCTGAAAGAATCGTGGTATCTGAAATCGGCGAGCAATGATCACCAAAGACGGAACCGGCTAAGGTTGCTGATAAGGTGATAACAATGAGCTCCTGAGATGACGGATCGACAGCCTGGGCTACGGTAACGACAATAGGAATGAGAATACCGAAGGTTCCCCATGCAGTACCGGTAGAGAAGGAGAGGAAGCCTGCAATCACAAAGATTACTGCAGGTAAGATCATACCTAAGAGACCAGCATCATCCTGCACGATGGTGGAGATGAACTGCGGGGTCTGTAAGAGATCACGGGTAACACCAGCGATAGTCCAGGCTAAAACTAAGATCATATTAGCCGGCACCATGGCCTGTACGCCGCGGAGCATACCATCCATAAACTCTTTTAAGGTCAGAAGTCTTCTACCGACAAATAAGGCAAAGGCAATTACTAAGGCTGCAAAGGAGCCTAAAACTAAGGCTGGACCTGCATTAGTATTACCAAAGGCAGCTCCGATAGAGTGATAGGCTGGATCTTCACCCCAATAACCACCGACATAGAGTAAGGATAGGGTTGCGAAGATAATGAGAGCTAAGATCGGGATAATCATATCCCAAACAGTACCGTCAGCCTTGACATCGATATTATTAGCAGTCTGCTCTTGTGGCTTAGTATCGTCATCAGCACCATCAACCTGAGTGATGCTGTCCTCTTCAACCTTTAACATCGGACCGAAGTCTAAATTGATAAAGGAGACGATAATTACCATAGATAAGCATAATAGGGCGTAGAAGTTCCACGGAATGGTAGAGACGAAAGCCTCCATTTCAGAGCCAAAGGCCTTAGTGTCTTTAAGGTTAGAACCAACAGCGGCAGCCCATGAGGAAACTGGAGCGATGATACAGATAGGAGCTGCGGTAGCGTCGATGATATAGGCAAGCTTAGCGCGGGAGACCTTATAGGCATCGGTGATCGGGCGCATAACGGTGCCTACAGTCAGACAGTTGAAATAATCATCGATAAAGATGAAGCCACCTAAGATAGAGGTGGAGAGCATGGCCTGACGTCTGCTCTTAATATGCTTAGTAGCCCACTGACCATAAGCACGAGAGCCACCGGCCATAGAGATAACATAAACTAGTGAGCCTAAAAGGGAGCAGAAGACTACGATATTGAGATCGAATCTATCCACCATGACCTTAAAGGCGTTTTCGACAGTGCCGATAACAATATTCTCATCTCCAATACCTACGGTATAGATTAAGGTACCACAGAGAATACCAATCAATAAGGATGAAAACACTTCCTTTGTTATGAGCGCTAAACCTACAGCAATGATAGGCGGCACAATAGAAAGGATACCGGCGTAATAGGGTTCCATAAATACCTCTTAACATTGATGATCGCTTTTAGTGCGACCTCGTAAAAAAATTTTCCAAATTATAGCAATCAAAAGTGTTTTTGCGAAATTTTGCAGTCAAATGGTAGCTATTAGTGCGAGCTTTGGCTAAAAAAAGCCTTTTTTAAATTGACTTAGCGAAAAAATGTATAAAGCACAAGATGTTTTTAGGAAAATTTTGAAAGGAGGGGATATACCGGCCCTCAGGCCGGTAATACTAGATTAGTTTGCAGTTTCGTCGCGGAACATTACAGATAAGGACTCATCGTTGCTGATACGACGAATAGCCTCAGCTAACATCGGGGCGAAGCTGATAACGCGGAATTTACCGGTTGCAACCATCTCAGGCTTCAGCGGAATGGTGTCGGAAACAACGATTTCGTCGATAACGCTGTTAGCTACATTTTGCAGAGCATTGCCAGAGAGAACCGGGTGAGTGCCATAAGCGGTAACAGAACGTGCACCACGCTCCTTGAGGGCAGCGGCGGCCTTGCAGAGGGTACCACCGGTATCGATGATGTCATCAACGATGATGCAATCACGATCCTTAACCTCACCGATGAGGTTCATAACCTCAGAGACGTTCGGACGCGGACGACGCTTGTCGATAATAGCGATGTCAGCATCATTGAGCATCTTAGCAATAGCACGAGCGCGTACTACACCACCCATATCCGGGGAGACTACGCACGGGTTTTCAATGCCCTTTTGATTCATATCGTTAACAAAGATCTTAGAGGAGAAGCAGTTGTCGACAGGAACATCGAAGAAGCCTTGTATCTGCTCGGCGTGAAGATCGATAGTTAAAACTCTATCAACACCAACTGAGGATAATAAGTCAGCAATTACCTTAGCGGTGATAGGTACACGGGCAGAACGCGGACGTCTGTCCTGACGGGCATAACCAAAGTAAGGAATAACGGCAGTAATACGACCAGCAGAAGCACGGCGTAAAGCGTCGATCATTACCAGCAATTCCATGAGATTGTCATTTGCCGGAGCACAGGTCGGTTGAATTACGAAGGTATCAGCACCACGGACGAATTCATTGATCTGTACATGGACCTCACCGTCAGAGAAACGGTCACAGGTAGCATCTACAAGCTTGGTGTAAAGACAAGAGGCAATATCACGAGCCAGATTGATGTTGGCATTGCCGGAGAACAATTTGATATCAGACATAAAACACTCGTTGCGTTTTTGATAAAACCCTAAGGGGTCAATGGACGTGCCCATTATACCTTTAAAATCAGATTTTGCCGCAAAAAAACAGGAAAAGCGCTTATCGTGGCACAATATCTTGTTTAAAAAAGGGATTTAGCTCAAGAAAAATAAAAAATCTCCCAATTTTTTGTAATAACCTCAATAAGTTTGTTCAACTTATTGAGGTCAGAGTACTTTTAGGGAGATTTAACTTAAAGCTGCTCGAGCTCTTCCTTAGCGGCAGCCTTAGCAATGGCGGCATTGCGAGCCTTGCGCTTTTGCTTCTTGATGGTGGATAACCAAGCAAAGAAGGTGCAGGCCGCTACAATCATGACGATGATGGTAGCTAAGGCGTTGATCTCAGGTGAGAGACCACGGCGTACTGATGAGAAGATGAGCATCGGCAAGGTTGTAGAGTCTGGACCTGCAACGAAGCTAGTAATAACTAAATCATCCATAGACATGGTAAAGGACAGCAAGAAGGCGGCGACCTCAGAGGGCATGATTGCCGGTAAGATGATGGCAAAGAATACGCGTATAGGGCCTGCGCCTAAGTCCTTAGCGGCCTCTTCAATGGAAACATCGAGCTCGACAAAGCGGGATCTTATGACCACGGTCGCATAGGCTGAGCAGAAGGTTACGTGTGCAATCCAAATGGCGATAAGACCGCGATCGGCAAAGACCGGGATAAAATCACCTAAGGTTACAAATAAAAGTAACAAAGCTAAACCGGTGATTACCTCAGGTAAGACCATCGGTGCTGTCATAAAGAGCATGAAGGCCGTCTCACCGGTAAAACGGTTAGCACGCACGATCACAAAGGCAGCTAAAGTACCGATGACTACGGAAGCACAAGCGGTAAAGAAGCCGATGGTAAGGGAAATACCTACAGCTTTAATAATGGCTGCATCATGGAAGAGGGTGTCATACCAGCGGAAGGAGAATTCCGTCCACACGGTAACCATCTTATTTTCATTAAAGGAATAGGCCATCAAGGTGACGATCGGCAGATACAAAAAGCTTAAAGCTAGTATCAAGATCAACACTCTGAAGATAGCGGATTTATTCTTTTTCATTAGGCAATGCCTCCGGACTTACGCTGATTCTTTAAGAACCAGACGATCGGGATGGACAGAATGGCCAGCATGGTGATAGCCACAGCAGAGGCTAACGGCCAGTCGCGGTTGTTGAAGAATTCCTGCCATAAGATACGGCCGATGAGGATACTCTCCTTACCACCTAGAAGCTCCGGAATTACGTACTCACCCATAGCTGGGATGAAGACGAGCATAGAACCGGCGATAATACCACTCTTAGTCTGCGGCACTAAGGCATTAAAGAAGGTTCTGACTGGACGACAGCCTAGATCGTAGGCAGCCTCAATCAGAGAATAATCCACCTTCATTAAAGCTGAAAATAAAGGTAAGACCATATAGGGCAGGTAACAGTAGACAATGCCGATATAGACTGCAAAGTCAGTTTGCAGCATATGAATGGGGCTGTCGATGATACCTAAGGTCATTAAGATATCGTTGATAAGACCGTCCTTCTTTAAAATGGTCATCCAAGCGTAGATACGCACGACAAAGGAGATCCAGCTTGGCATGATGATGAGCATGAACAGCACATTGCGGGTGGTGTTCTTGCAAGTTGCCAAAGCCCAGGCTATAGGATAACCGATGATAAGGCAGAACAGAGTGGAAAAAGCTGCTACCTCCAACGACTTTAGGTATGACTGCATATAGGTGCCGTCAGGATCGGTGAAGATATTAGTATAGTTTTCCAAGTGTAAAAGGATCTGCATCGCCCCATCTTCAAAGGTGATGATAGGCGAGTAGGGCGGGATCGCAATTTCGGTAACAGAAAAAGAGATCTTAAAAATAATTAAGAACGGCACCAGAAAGAACAGGAGCATCCACAAATAGGGCACGAGGATCAAAGCGATATCGCGCCAATTGTTCTGATGTCTTACGTTCACTTTTGTTTTCTTGCCAGCTAGGCTTGCTAAGACTGCCATGATAGAACCTTCCTCTAAGACTAAAAGGTTAAAGCAATGCAGGACTCCGGATCCCAGCTTAAATAAACATGATCATCCCAAGTCGGTAAACCAACATTGAAACGGTCAACATTCGGCAAGGTTGAAGAAATGACACGGCCTGACTTCAGGCGGACATAATAGATGGAGATATCACCTAAATAAGCGATATTCTCGACCACGCCTTCACACCAATTGTTCTCTTCCTCAGGCTTATCGTGAGAGATATAGATCTTCTCAGGACGCATAGCGATAGATAAAGGCATACCGTCAGCTAAGTCGAGATCGTGCTTAAGCTCGATAGGACGGGTAAAGTCTTTGGCCTGAATGAGGGAGTGTGAGGCATTAGAGGTAATTAAGGTGCAGTCAAACATATTGACCTGACCTATGAATTCAGCGGAGAAACAGCAGTTAGGGTTCTCATAAATCTCACGCGGACCACCGATCTGCACGAATTCACCACGATCCATAATGGCAATACGATCAGCCATGGTCATGGCCTCTTCTTGATCGTGAGTTACCATGAGGCAGGTTACGCCTACGGAATTGATGATGTCGACAAGCTCTAAGCGCATCTGTTCACGTAACTTCTTATCTAAAGCGCCCATAGGCTCATCTAAGAGTAAAAGCTTAGGCTCTTTAGCTAAGGATCTAGCTAGAGCAACACGCTGACGCTGACCGCCTGAGAGCTGATAGGGCTTACGCTCGACATAATCTTCCATATGTACAAGCTTTAACATACGCTCTACACGCTCTTCGATGACGCTCTTAGGTAAGTGCTCCATCTTAAGGCCAAAAGCGATGTTCTGCTTGACGTTCATATAGGGGAAGAGCGCATAGGATTGGAACATCATATTGAGGTTACGACGATAAGGCGGTAAATCACCGATATCCTTACCCTCTAAGATGATATTGCCTGAGGTCGGAGTCTCAAAGCCTGCGAGCATGCGCAAGAGTGTGGATTTACCACAACCTGAGGAACCTAAGAGAGCGAAAATCTCACCTTGATAGACAGTCAGATCTACATTATTAACGGCAACGAAGTTATTAAACTCCTTTGTCAGCTTTTTGATTTCCAAAATCGGTTTTTTGTTCTGTTTCGCCGGGGAAACTTTCTGACCGGGGAGTTCACCTGGACGGTGAGTGTTCTTGTTTGCGTTGGTAGCGGCAGTTTGTGCGGCTACATTGGGAGTTGCTTTCTCAGCTGTTTCCAAAGGTTTGATTTCCACTGTTTATAGTTCTCCATAAAAGAGGAAAGTGAACGAATATATTTGGAAAAACCTTTATTCCAAATATAATGAAAAAAGCATCAAGCTAAAATAGCGTCATGCTTGTATATAACTACTTGTAATTTAAACAAAAAAGCTTTAAGGCTAAGCTTTAAGCATATTTGCAAAATTCCATGTATGATAAAGAATATTACAGCTCATGCAAGCTTTTTTTTATTAAATCTATGTTAGATCTAAAGTATGCCCTAATTGCACAAGATTTAATTTGATTTTTCACGCAAAAAAAGCATAGCTTAGATGAATGTGGTGCTAGCTTTATTTTAAAATTTTATTAAACTAAATCATATACTTAATTTGGTTTGAGGCGTTTATGAACGAGTTTACACTTTTAGACAATACTCAAATGTATTTTGGACGCGGTAAAGAATTTGAGGTTGGTAAGCTTGTAAAATTTTATGGGGGCTCACGAGTCTTAATTGTCTATAACGATGACATCTTAAAGATTCCGGCTCTTTTAGATAAGGTTAAACGCGCTTTAGATCTTTCGGGTATTGAAGTCTGTGAATTAGGGGGCGTGAAGAAAAACCCACGATTATCCTTTATTGAAGATGGCGTGGCGCTGTGCATTAAGAATCATATCGATTTTATTTTAGCCATAGGCGATGCTTATTGTTTTTCAAGCGCTAAAGCTATTGCCGCTTGTGTGCATCATCCGACCCAAATTAAAGATGTCTTTGATAAGGACTTTCAGATATATGAAGCACTAAGCATCGGTGCCATTGTGACTATACCAAGCTGTGGTTTTGTCAATTCAGGTTATATGTCAGCGGTGATCCCGCGTACCGATGGAACCTTACAGATGCTCTCGCGTGAGTGTCAATTAGTAAGACCACGTTTTGCTATTTTAAATCCTGAGCTTTTAAGCACTACGCGTTTAGATCTAGTATCCTCGCTTGTCAGTATTTCAGCGCGAGTCTTTGAGCGCTATTTAACCCCGCATCCGGCTACCTATTTGACCGATAGAATTTATGAAAGCGTCATCGCTACTCTAATCTCGATGTGGCATCATCTGCGCGATATTCCCTCAGATTATGAGGCTTATGCCAATATTATGTGGTCGGGCATTATGACTAATGTGGTGCCCTCTCTTGAAGGCAGTCTTGAAAATCCGGCCTTAGAGCAGGTAAAGCGCGGTTTAGTCTCTTTATATGATTGCAGTCGTGCTGAGGCTTTAAGCTTGATTTTGCCAGCTTATTTAGAGATGAGTATTGCCAACGATCCTAAGCGCATTGCGCAAATTGGCAATCGTGCCTTTGGATTACAGCTTGATTTTCAGCATCCTGAGAATACGGCCTATAGAACTTTACAGCTCTTTCGTGAATTTATCGAGAAAACGGAATTACCCAATAGCTTTGAAGATATCGGAGGCTCAGGGGCAGACATTCCTAAGCTTTTAGAGATTATCGATGTGTCCTCAGGCGGTGATTTAGCCCCGGGGGTTAAATTTGATCGTACCGGAGTTGAGATTTTACTTTCGCTAATTTTATTGAAATAGCCTAAAAGCCCGTTATCACTAACGGGCTTTTTTTAGTGGAGATCCTCAATGCCATGCATTAATCTATCGATAAGGTATTGCATCTGCACAAAGAAATTGCTGTCGACATGCTCAAAAGGGGTGTAGAGCGCGCCGCCTTTATAGGTGACGCTTACGCATGGGGCGTTGAGATTGTAGAAGGTATTGACGGGAATAGGGCTTTCATTAGTTAAAGACTTGATAGCCGCATCGATGCCAACTGGGCGGATAAAGCAACCATCATTAGGCTGACATTCATTTTCAATATCCAATGTTAAAGTCTCATCTAGGGCATTGAATTCCTCAATGGCGCTATTGAGACGGATATAGAGATCGCGATCTTCACTATGATTGCGACGCAATAATTGCTGCGGGATAAAGTCATTGCCAAAGAAGACGATGATAGACGGGCGCGGCAATTTAGTAAGCTCAATCAATCTCTCAATGACAGTTTTCGCCGTTTCCTTGATGCTCAGACCATCACTAGCGCAGTTTTGCACAAGACTGTCGATAGCAGAGGCGAGATTGCCCTTATAATTGCGCGAGGCACGATAGAAGAGATCACTATAGGAAATGACCTCAGCTTCTTGGGTCTCGTTCTCAAAATCCTTACCTAAAAGAGCATTGTAGGCGGCATGACGATCATCGATAAGATAGGATGCCTGCTCTAAAGCCTCAGCACTCTTTTGCTTTAATAGCTCAATGAGATCGATAAGATCGATATTGATAAAAGGAATTGACAGGCTTAAAACGGCAACGCTTGGAGTATTAGCTGAGCGATTGTTATGAGTGCGCAGATAATTGAAAGTCGGCACCAAGGCGCGGCTTGAGAGATCTTCTGTCAAGCTTGCATTGAGCTCTAAAAGGGAGATGAGTTTAGCGGCCACTAAGGTGGGGCTAAAACCTGTGAAAGGACTTTCGGGATTAGCTCCTTTTCCTAAAATATAAAAGCAAGTTTCGATCTTGCCCATATTAGCCGTATAGAGACGAAAACGCTGAGGATCATGCGGCAAAGTCTCAGGTCTAAAGGTGAGGGCAAGTTTAAGCTTTAAATGTTCTTTTTGGGCTAAATCATGAATATAGGGCAAGCACTCACGAATGCCTTGATGGGCATTGAGGTGCTCTGAGGTACAGACAAAGAGTAAATTGACATCTAAGCTCTCTAAATGCGCGCACAGATGCTTGATAAGCACGAGCATGCCAGCTACCGGGGCCTTACACTCAAAGGAACCTAAGCCATAGATATTAGCGCTATTGTTTAAGTCCTTAAGTAAAGCTTCGTCTTTAATTTGACTGCAAAGCTTAGATCTGAGCTCTTCGCTTTTGAAGGCAGAAGCTCTAAACGCACCAAAGCCATCGGCATCTGAGGTATCGCTATTGCTTAAAACCACCAAGGTATTAGCACAAGCTTTAGGAGCTTTAAGCAAAGCTAAAAGCGAATGCTTATGCTCATCTTGATGGGTCACAAAGCGCAGATGCTCAAAATGATGCTTGAAATAATCGAGGTTGCGCAGATTCTGAAAAATAGCGATGCTAATAGCATCTTCACCACTAGTGCGGGTGATACTAGGCATGGAAACAAGCCATTTCAATACAGAAACGGCTTCTTCCTGAAATAATTTAGACTCTAGCAATTAGTGTCCTTATTTAGCGAGAGGCAAGAGAACTCTTGTACAGATCGCCTTTAAGTTTAGCGACGGTACTTTCAAACTGTTTACGTAAGGTTTGTGCCTGAGCCTTATTGCCTGAAGGTAAATCAGCCTTCAGCGGATCGATAGCACGACCGTTAATGTGTAACTCATAATGTAAATGAGCGCCGGTAGAATAACCAGTATTTCCGGATTTAGCGATAACCTGACCCATGTGAACAGTCTGCCCCTTCTTCACGTCAAATTTGGACAGATGCATATAGACGGTAGAATAGCCACCCTTATGATTGAGAATGACGACATAACCACCACCGCGCATGAAGCCGGCAAATTTTACGGTACCGTCAGCAGGTGCATAGACAGGAGTTCCCACTGGAACTTTGAAATCTACACCCCAATGCGGGACGATCTTATGGCGGATAGGATGCATACGGCGCGGGTTAAAGGGAGAATTAACCTTAATTTTGCCAGTGATAGGGAAGCGCTTGAAGGCGCCAGCTGTCGGCTGATATTCACCCTCTTCATAGAAGATGCGATTGCTTGGATTTCTATAGAGAATGACGCGACCATCACGGGCAGAAACAACCTCCATAGCAGTGATATTGCCATGAGTACCGATCTTATCTGTCAAAACGCGGAAAGAGTCGCCTGAGGTCAAACGCTTGAAGTTAATCTTGCCTGAGAAGCTCTGTTTAATGGTAGCAATCTCAGACTTAGTAAGGCCAATGCGTTTAGCGGCCTTATCAAAGGTCTCTCCGTTTTTAATCATGCCTAAGACTAGGCGCGGGCGAGTTTTGAGATTTTCAGCAGTTTGCTGTTCTAAAATCTTTTCTTGCTCGAGAGCTAATTGCGCCTCTTGAGCTTTACGAGCTTGCTCCTGAGCTTTAGCTTTAGCAAGGATCTCTTCTTGCTTCTTACGCTCAGCGGCAGCTTCCTGAGCTAAAGGCATTTCTTCAGCCTGAGCAAATTTAGCTATGAGTTTAGGATCGTCTAAATGCTCATTGATCTTCTCATAGACTACAGTAAAGCCCTGTTTAGCATGCATACGGGTAAAGCGTACCTGCTCAGTTTTATTGAGAGGCTTTACCATCTCTAAAACGATATTTTCCTTATTGATGAGGAAATGAATGACCTGACCTTTAGCTAAGCGAAGATCTTTCTTTTTAGCGACAGTGGTAATTTTATTTAAAGTACCATTAGGTAAATTCAGATAATTGAAGATCTGAGAGAGAGTATCGCCCTTATGTACAGTCTGCTGATACCAAGTACCCTGAGGACGCTTGATAACCTCAGTTTTCTCTGCTTCAAAAGCGGGAGTCTTAGTACCTAAGATATTAGCAATGAGGGACTCTTCAGGATTGATGCCCTTAGTGCTCATGATGTTTTTAATCTTATCGATAGCGGTGCTTTGAGCAAGCTCAGGGCTAGTCTCAGCTTTAGCTCTAGTCTCAGTTTTTACCGGTTCGTTTTTATTAGCTAAAGCTAAGCTTTCATTGATACTTTCAAAGCGCGGGCGCACAAGTGGCGCGGACGCATCTTTTTTGATGGCCTCAGGACCGCGGACGGCGAAGATCTCTTTATTAGTGCTCTCTTGGAAACTGTCATCACTAGCACTATTTGAAAGGATATTTTTAGGAATATCCATATCGTCATAGTTTTCCTCAGAGCCTGCAGAAGCGGCAATTTCGATATTGTCGACATCCTGCTCTTTGGTAGTGGCATAACGCTCTTGACGATCTTGATCGAGCTTCTCTTGCTCGTTGAAAATCGAGAGTAGGGGCGAGGCGCTTTCAGGAATGAGCTTGCCATAGGGGAGGGCAATGATGAGCGAAAGCAGGCAGATTGAGGCGATGCCGATGATGTGGCGACCTGAAAGGGCGGTAATACCGGTAGCAGTTTCAGCTGCTACATAATCCTCACTTACGGTCTTTGAACTGGTTTTAATTTTTAACATTGCGTTTTGATAAACGGTTCAAATGCTGCCAACGCCTCTAATAGATCCTTACGATGCCAACTGTAAAAACCGACTACTCCATAAAAATAAAAAAACTATGACACCTTAATTTTTTTTTAAGGTGTAAAAAGCAAAATAATAGGTGCTTTTTATAAGGAAATTTTGACCTAAGTATTATTTCACAAAAGCTTACTGCTTAAAAGAAAAAATATGTAAAAAACGCTGTAATTTCCCTAATTTGTGCTCTGTCTCAAAAACTTGTATACAAGCAAAAATGTAAGAAGTAGAAACAATTTATGTTTGAGTTTTAATGAGAATATAAAATATAGAGGTTGTTATATATAACACACTGTTTTGACATGCTTTTTTACTTAGTTAGCTTATGCTAAAAATAATAGGCAATTACACTAATTTCCATCCATAAAATAAAAAGCAAGAGCGCTAAAAGGACATAACCTTTAAGCGTAATGGGATAGCCTAGGGAGAAATGCATGGCTATAGGGGTTCTTAGAGTGATGAAGCTTTTAGGAGGGGATCTTTTAAAGTGCAGATCGCGATTTTTACCGATGGCAAAACGAAAGATAAAGGTAGTGATAAGACACACTATAAATGCCAGCAAAATTTTGAATACCGGGCTCATCTATATACCTTTAGTGAATGTAATAAAAACTAATTGAATATTATGCCATAGCTTAATTAGCAAGCCTAAGACCTTATGGTGAGATTTTGGACTGTTTCACAATATTGGCTTAAATATAGGAAATATAAAAAAAATCTACTAAATTTTACTTATGAAATAGTGCACTTCTTGTGCCTTAAGGAGTAAAACATGGATCCCGCCATTATTACCTTGATTGTGTTAGCGCTCGTAGCCTTCCTCTTCATCACTGAGCTCATTCCTATTGCCATCACCGCCATGACAGCCTCTGTAAGTTTAGCGATTTGTGGTGTGCTCTCAGTTCCCGATTGTTTTGTCGGCTTTTCAAATCCGACGGTAATCTTGTTTGCGGGTATGTTTGTAGTGGGCGCGGCCATGCTCGATTCAGGCCTTGCCCAAAGTTTTGGTAAACACGTAGTTAAAAAAGTTGGTACTCGTGAGTTTCCGCTCATGGCAGCTTTAATGGGCGTGACCATTTTTATGTCGGCCTTCGCCTCTAATACCGGCACTGTCGCCTGCCTGATGCCTATGGTCTTAGGTTTATGTTTATCGGCTAATATTCCCGCAGCCGGTCTGTTAATGGCTTTGGCTGTGGCGGCAAATACAGGCTGTAATCTCACCATGGTCGGTACTCCTCCTAATATGCTCGCTGTCGCCGCTTTAGAGAATGCTGGCTTTGAGCCTTTTGGCTTCTTTGAATTTGCCATTATCGGCGGTCCTATTGCCATTGCCTCCATGCTCTTTATGCTCTATGTAGGTCGCAGAATTTTACCTAAGCATCTTGTCGATACCTCGATGATGGATGATGGTACAGGTCATATTGTTGAAGGTACCCGCAGACAGCGTATTTTAGCGGTAGTAATTTTAGTTTATGTGGTAGGTGGTCTCATTATCGGTATTCCGGGACTTACTCCGGCTATGGTCGCAGTTTCAGGTGCCCTTTTATGCGTGCTTACCCGTTGTATTACTGAAAAGCAGGCCTATAACGGTATCGATTGGACCACCATCTTCCTCTTTGCTGGTATGTTGCCTTTAGCTACTGCTTTACAGAAGACCGGCGCAGGTGAAATGGTGGCTAATGCCGTCATTGGCTTTATGGGTGATAATCCTTCAGATTTAGTGATGATGTCGGTTTTATTCCTCATCTCCTGCGGTCTTACTCAATTTATGCCTAATACTGCTACTGCCGCCTTATTGATTCCAATCGGCTTTTCAATTTCCGAAAAATTGCAGATTTCTCCGCATGCTGTGACTATGGCCATTACCATTGCCGCCTCGTGCTCCTTTGCAACTCCAGTGGCAACCCCGCCTAATACCATTATCATGACCCCAGGTGGTCTCCACTTTATGGATTATATTAAGGTCGGTATACCATTGTGTTTAATTTCTTTTGTCTTATGCGTGCTCATCATTCCTAACGTGTGGGAGTTCTAGCGAAAGTGACCGGCATTTGTGTGCCGGTCAACGTTTTTTAAATGGATATGCTCTAAAGCTTACGGTTTTTACATGGCCATTTGTTATAATTTTGATAAATCTCAATTTAAAGTGGCCTAAGGACAATTTATGACCTCTCTGTGTTTACTTGAAAACTTCGATAAAGAACTTTACGGCTTTTTCTCCAATACTTTCGCCAAACAAAATCGTTGCTTATCCTTCATTCCAGATGAAAATGCAACTTCACCTGTGAGTGCTTGCCTGATGGGGAAGATCTTAGTTAATGCCTCTGAGAAGCTGACCTTAAATCGTCAGGAGAGCTTAGAGAATTTAACTTGTAAGCGTATCTGTAAGCTTTTTGGCGCGCAAAAGGCCAGTGTCCGTACTTTTTCCATTGAAGCGGCCTCGCGTGTAGTCTTTAATGCCCTCGTCTCTCGTGGCGATGTAGTAATGTCTTTAGATCTGCGTAAAAAAGAGCATTGCAATAGCGAGAATATGGTGTATCGCTTTGTCAATTTCGGTGTAGATCCGCAGACTCAGGTTTTGAATATGGATGCCTTAGAGAAGCAGGTTATGCAGAATAAGCCGCATCTTATCATCCTCTCTCCTATCAATTATCCTTTGACCATCGATTATGAGAGATTAGCTAAGATCGCCAAATCCTGTGGTGCTATCTTATGGTGTGATATTTCACAGACAGCGCCTCTGATTGCCGCCGGTGCTATGGATAGCCCCGTTCCTTATGCTGATGTTGTTACCTTTACCTCTCACGGTGCCATGCAGGGCCCGCAGGCTGCGGTAATCTTATCTAAGAATGAATTAGGCAATGTTATTGAGAGATCCAATCAGGCAGCAGGTCACAAGGGACTTACCACCCCACAGCTTGCCGCTTTAGCTTGCCGTATGCAGGAGATGTCTTTAGATACTCACAAGGATTATGCCAAGCAAGTAATTGCCAATGCTCGTGCTTTAGCCTTAGGTCTTACTGAAGGTGGTATGAAGATCTTCTGCGGTGAACCCCAGTCCCACCTGGTCATGATCGACACCCGTCATTGTGCAGTCTCTGCCCGTGGTGCTCAGGAATTATTAGCTGAGTTAGGTATTGGAGTACGTATCTGCAATATGCTGACCGCTTATTCTGAGGTTAAGTATGAGGCGGTACGTTTCTCTACTCTGCCGGTTACCACCCGTGGTCTGAGTGAAGATAGCTTGGTAGTCTTAGGTCGTGCTATCGGTACTTTCTTACAGAATCCTAATGATGAAAAATCTCGTGAGTTAGCAAAGGTAGTTGAAAATCTGACTGAGGATTTACCGATTTTCAGCTCTAAGTGGTTAGACGCATCTGTAGCCTCGGTATTAAAAGACTAAAAGATGACCGCAACTGTTAATAATTTTAAGGCCGATCGCTTTGCGATCGCGCCTATGATCGACGTTACTAACTCAGCCTTTAGACGCTTTGCGCGCATCCTTACTAAACGCTCCATGCTCTATACTGAGATGATTGCCGCTGAGGCTTTAGTGCATGGTAAGCTCAATCTCATCGCTTATGACAAAGTCGAGCTTCCCTGTGTCTTGCAATTAGGTGGAAGCGATCCTAAAAAGCTCGCACAGGCAGCTAAGATCGGTGAAGATCAAGGTTATAGTGCTATCAATCTCAATGCCGGTTGCCCTTCAGATAAGGTGCAAAGTGGCTCCTTTGGCGCCATCTTAATGAAGACTCCGGAGGTGATTGCGAAGGCCGTGGAGGCGATGCAAGAGGCCGTCAAGATCCCGGTGACGGTCAAAACCCGTATCGGTGTCGATGAGCAAGATAGTTTTGAGGATACTTTAAAGATTGTCAAAACCATCTATGATAGCGGCTGTCGCCATATCATCTTACATGCCCGCAAAGCCTGGCTTAATGGTTTATCTCCTAAGGAAAATCGCACCGTGCCGCCGCTTGATTATGAGCGCGTCTATGCAATGCGTGAGCTTTTTCCTGATCTCTATATGACTATCAATGGTGGTATTCTCACCATCGCTGAGTGCTTAGCGCAATTGCAAAAGGTCGATGCGGTGATGTTAGGCCGCGCCATTATCGACAATCCATATCTTTTAGCTGAGGTCGACTCTAAGATCTATTTAGAAGAAAGTGCGGTTAAAAGTCGCGAGCAGGTCTTAGAGGAGACAGTAGATCTCTGTGAGAACTTTATGGCTGAAGGGCATAAATTCCATCATCTAGCGCAACATGCTCTCAATCTCTTTACCGGTTGTCATGGGGCGCGACGTTATCGTCAACATCTGTCACTGACTATGCACAAGCGCGATGCTAATCCGCAATTATTGCTCGATGCTTATAAAAAGATGCAGGAGGCTTGATAATTTTGTTTATCAAGTTGCAGGTGTTTAGAGTAGCAAATTTTATTTAATTAAAAAGAGGCAGCGTCTGTGCTTATATATAAGTACAGGCGCTGAGATTTTATGAAGCTTACTATCGATTCTACTGTCACCTTAAATAATGGTGTCAAAATGCCGCTTTTAGGCTTAGGTCTTTTCCACACGCCTTCAGGCGAGGTGGCCCGTCAGGCCGTCAGATGCGCCCTTGAATATGGTTATCGCATGCTCGATACCGCCCGCGTCTATTGCAATGAAAAAAGTGTCGGTCGCGGTATTGCCGATAGCGGTATTGCTCGAGAGCAGATCTTTGTGACGACTAAGCTTTGGCAAAGCGATTGGGACGATCCGCGCCGGGGCCTTGAAGGCTCTTTAGAGCGTTTGGGTTTAGAGTATATCGATCTCTTTTTATTGCATTGGCCGTTTAAGGGCTTTGAAAAGGCTTATTTGGAGCTTGAAAAACTGCAAAAGGAAGGCTTATGCCGCGCTATCGGTGTTTCAAATTTCCGCATTCATCATCTTAAGGCTCTAGAAGAGGCTGGAGCTACGGTAGTGCCACAGGTAAATCAGATGGAGATCCATCCGGTTAATACCGAAGAAGAGTTATGCACCTATTGCCGTAAAAAAGGGATTGTCATGGAGGCCTATTCGCCTCTAGGCGGTGAAGGGCGTTTGCTTATCGACGATCCGCGCCTTATCGGCATCTGTAATTATTATAAAATTACGCCTTCACAGGCTATCTTGCGCTGGGATATTCAAAGGGGCATTGTGGTCATTCCTAAGTCTGTACATCCTGAGCGTATCTTGCTTAATTCTAAGCTCTATGATTTCGATCTCTCCTTGCAGGATTTGGAGATCATCTCCGATATGAATAGCAATGAAAGACGCAATTATGATCCCGATAAGATCGATAATCGGCCTCGGGAATTGACACCAAAGCTTATAGATGAGCTATAAAGACGAGTTTAAACATAAGGCCCATACTGAGTATGAGCCTTTAGTTTTAGTCAGCGTAGATGAAATCGGAGATGATTTCATCATCTAAAACCTGCAAGGCAGTCATGCCAGCTGCCTTAATGCCTTGAAGTCCTATCAGGGTATCCTCAAAGACGAGACATTGTGACGGTGCAGTTGACAGACGCATGGCGGCGGTAAGATAGGTATCAGGAGCGGGCTTACAGTGCGCTACTTGATCGGAGGTTACAATAGCATCGACCTTATCTAAAAGCTCATGCTTTTTAAGTAAGAACTTAGTCTCAGGTAATTGAGAACCGGTGGCTACCGCAGTCTTAAGACCTAAGTTATGCGCTTTACATAAGATCGAGGCGATCTTAGGGTTAAGCGGCACCGAGGCCATATATTTTTCTTTATAAAGCGCGCCCTTCTCTATAGCTACAGCCTCAGTATCGAGATCTGCTCTTTGATGTTGACGGCAGTACATAGCACAGATTTTAGCCGTGCTGATGCCGCCTACGGACTTCATATAATCTAAAGTCATAAGGGGCAGATTGTACTTAGTATTGATTTCATTCCAAGCTTGCAGGTGCAAAGGCTCAGAGTCGATAAGAGTGCCGTCTAAATCGAAAATTAATGCTTTATATTTTGAATAGATATCCGCAAGTTCTAACATCCGCATTGCTCCTCTTTTTTTAATACCGAAGCAATCTTCTCAGGCAGATCGTCTTCCCATTCGCGTGGGTGGACACTGAATAAATTACCCTTTTCATCGCGCATGACAACACGCTCGATTTGGGCATTGAGAATTAAACGCTCACACATAGCGCAAGGGCGCATCTGTGAACTTGGAAGGCCAGAGCTAGCCTCGGTGCCGGCAAGATAGAGAGTAGAGCCGACAATATCTAAAGGATTGCCATTGACAATGGCATTGGCCTCAGCGTGCACGGCACGGCAGAGTTCATAATGAGTACCTGGCTTTATATTGCATTTTTGACGTAAGCAAAAGCCTAGATCAACACAGTTAGCACGTCCGCGAGGGGCACCGTTGTAGCCTGTGGAAACAATACGGCCATCTTTAGAGACAATCACTGCACCATACCGACGACGCAGGCAGGTAGAGCGCATGGAAACTGCCACAGCAATTTCCATAAAAGATTCATCCTTTGAGGGTCTTTGATAGTTATCCATATATTTTCGCTTAAATGCCTTATAAAATTGCTTAAATGCCTTTTTCTTGATATAATCACGCGCGCTGTGCTTTTGGTCGCAGAAACGCAGCTACTTAATTTTATATTAATTTTTAAGAAAATTCATTTTTCACCATCAAAGGAAAAATCAATTATGGCTATCGAATTAGAAGCAATTGCCCGTAATGACTTTGGAAGAGGTGCGAGCCGCCGCCTTCGTCGTACTGAGCAGACCCCGGCTATCATCATCGGTCAGGGCAAAGAGGCTATCACTATCGCTTTAGACGAGAAGAAGCTCATCGCCGCTGCCTTAAAGCCTGAGTTCTTCGAGGGCTTAACCCTCGTATTAAACGGCGAGAAGATCGCTGTTAAGCCTGTTGACATTCAGCGTCACCCGGTTTCTGAGCGTATGTTACACTTAGACTTCTTACGCGTCTAATTCTGTAATCTATACAGCTTAAAAAAGACACCTAGACTGAAATTCAGTTTAGGTGTTTTTTTATGCCTAAAAGCTTTAGGCCTTTACAGTTTTTTTAAATTTGTAGGTTTAAAAAGAGCCTCTGTGACCACATCTTAAGAAAGTCATGACTTTAACCTTGATTTAACTATCAAAATTTACAATAGAGCGCTTTAGATATTTAAAGATCTACCGATTAAAGTGCCAAGATAACAGGCCCCTAGTCCTAAAAAGACATTTAAACAGATATTGAGGGCTGCCTGTAGGAGCATTTTATGCTCAATAAGATTGATATTATCAAAGCTAAAGGTTGAGAAGGTTGTAAGACCTCCCATAAGACCTGCAGTTAAAAAGGCTTTAAGTTGCGGGTGCGAGAGGATCTGCGGTGAGGTTAAAAAAATACCGATAAGCAGAGAGCCGAGAATATTGACACTCAGGGTCGCTAAGGGAATACCTAAGAGCACGGGGGTTTTGCTTAAAAGCAGGCCCGTGAGTGCACGTAAAATAGCCCCAAGAGCTCCGCCTAAGCCTACACAGATTAAGGTTAAATTTGCTGAAGACATAATAAAAAAATACAATACCTGAAATTTTTGGTCTTCATTGTGGCAGAGTGAGAAAATTTGTTCAAGTGCGCACAAAAAAGCGCTTACTTTGTGAGATAGTGCGCTAATTACTTGCAATAACTAGATTTTTTGTATAAGACTTTATATATATTGTTTTAAGATAAATTAAGACATAGGTTTTTTGGAGAGCTTGAAGATGAGTTCCGAGATTGAAATTGGCAAGATGCTGAGCCGCAAGGTCGTAAAGATTACCGATCAGGGGGCCTTTATTGATGGCGGTGAGTATGGGGAATTATTTGTCCCTAGAAAGCAGTTACCTGCAAATCTTGCCATTGACGACGATTTGAGAGTGTTTTTATATGTAGATGGTGGCCGTGTCTTAGCCACTGCCCGTCATCCGTATCTGCAAAAGGGGATGGTGGGGCGCTTGCAGGTGACTTCCATCGATTGCGGTACGGCTTATTTAGACTTAGGTATTCCTAAGGAATTAGTGGTACCAGTCTCAGAGCAGCGTACTAATTTTGAAGTCGGCAATACCGCTTTAATCTATGTTGCTGAGGACTCCTATGGTCGTTTATTCGGAACACAGCGCCTTAATCGCTATTTAAAGGATGTTCCGCCTCAGGGTACTTATAAAATCGGTCAGCGCGTCAATTGCGTGCCGGTTGAGCGTACGCCTTTAGGTTATCGCGTGGCTGTAGACGATCTTTATTATGGTCTTATCTATGCCTCGGCCCAAAAGGGGGAAATCCGCAGTGGTAAGCGCTATGAGGCTTATATCGTCAATATCCGTGACGATGGCCGTTTAGATATTTCCATGCAGGAGCCAGGTCGTAGTGGTATTGAGCATGCCGCTTTAGATCTAGTTAAGGTTATGTCTAATAATGACGGGGTACTGCCATTTTCCGATAAGTCCGCACCTGAGGATATTGAAGCCTATTTACATATGTCAAAAGCCAAATTTAAAAAGGCTTTAGGTCTTTTATATAAACAGCGTTTTGTCGAAATTTTAGAGGATCGGGTGGTCTTGACTGAGGCGGGAGTAGAGGAGCTCATTATGCGTAAGGAAGGTCGCGAATGATTGATGCTCTAATTGAAATTTTTGTTTTTTTCGTCAAGTACGTCCTGATTTTAGGTTCATTCTTGTTTATCTTTGTCTTTATCCTTAAGGCAATTAAAGATGCAGTTAAGCTTAGTAAGAAAAAAGACAATCAGTTCACAGTAGAATTTAAGGATCTTAAAGAAGAAATTAGATGCCGCAAACATCGTACTCTACTAAACTTAGATGATGCAGAGAGTTTTCAAGCTGTAGATAAGGATAAGAAACATCTATATTCTGGTAAATTTTTAGATAAAGAAAAAGAACTAGAAAAAAAGCGTATAGATGAGCTTAAGGCTAAACAAGCCTTAGGAGAATTTTGCCCACGAAATCTCTATATCATTGAATTTTCTGGCAATACTAAGGCCTCAGGGCTCAAGCGTTTGATCAATAAAATCGATTATATTTTAGATGTCGCTACAGAAGAAGATGAGATCATCTTAAAATTAAAATCGCCTGGCGGAATGGTAAATATCTATGGCTTAGCAGCCGCGCAATTGATGCGCATTCGCGAGCGCAAGATTAAGCTTACTATCTGTGTCGATGAGGTAGCAGCTTCGGGTGGTTATATGATGGCCTGTGTGGCAGATAAGATTGTCGCCGCTCCTTTTGCCTATATAGGCTCAATTGGCGTGGTTGCTGATTTTGCCAATTTCCACAAGGTTTTAAATAAATACGATATCGATTATGAGCTTTTTACTGCTGGCAAATATAAGCGCACGCTGACTATGTTAGGTGAAAATACCGACGAGGGGCGTGAGAAATTTAAGCGGGAGCTTGAATGCATTCATACGCATTTTAAGCAGTTAGTTTTAAGCTATCGTCCGGCTTTAAAAGAGCGTATCGATGATATCGCCACTGGCGAATCTTGGCTTGCTGAAGATGCTTTAAAGTTAGGCCTTATCGATGAAATCTCGACTTCAGATGCTTATATTGACAAGCGTATTCACGAGACTTTTTACGTTGCCTTTAAAGTATGCTGGAAAAAGAAGAAGAAAAAGTCTATGTTATTAAAAGCAAAGAAACTTATTCGTGCCCGTACTTGGGTCAAGGCATTGCATTTAGAGCTTAGTAAAAATAGCAGTGTCGATAAGCTTATAAAGTAAGGTAGGATTATGGGTAAATCATTGGTAATTGTGGAGTCTCCGTCTAAGGCCACTATCATCAATCGCTATTTAGGTGAAGACTATATTGTCAAAGCCTCAGTTGGACACATCCGTGATCTTCCTGTAGGTGGTAGTAGCGGTACTACTAGTGACAAGAAAAAGACCACTAGAACACGCACGGATAAGAATAAAGCTCTAGCTGCGCGCATGGGCGTCGATCCTTACAATAATTGGCAGGCTGATTATGAAATTATGCCGGGTAAGGAAAAGGTTGTCGCTGAATTAAAGAAGCTTGCTAAGAGTGCTGACAAAGTCTATCTCGCCACCGATCTTGACCGCGAGGGAGAGGCTATTGCTTGGCATTTAAAAGAAGTTTTAGGTGGCAGTGACGATAAATATCTGCGCGTTAAATATCCTGAAATTACTAAAGCTGCGATCGCGAAGGCTTTTGAAAATCCCGGTCGCATCAATATGGATCTTGTCAATGCGCAACAAACCCGCCGCTTTTTAGATCGCGTAGTGGGCTTTATGGTCTCCCCCTTACTGTGGAAGAAAGTTGCCCGCGGTCTGTCAGCTGGCCGAGTGCAGTCAGTTGCCGTTGAATTGATTGTCGATCGTGAGCGTCAGATTAAGGCTTTTGTGCCCGAAGAATACTGGACCATCGATGCTTATACTAAGACCCCGAAAAACGAGCCTTTGAAGTTAAGCTTGGCAAACTTTAAGGGTAAGAAATGCCAGATTAAGGATAAGAAGGGGGCTGAGGGCATTTTAGCGGTACTCAAAGGTGGTCAATATACAGTCTCTAAAGTTGATGTTAAACCCGGTAAGCAATCCCCACAGCCACCTTTTACCACTTCAACCTTACAGCAGTCTGCTAATCAGCGCTTAGGCTTTAGTGTCAAAAAGACTATGACGGTAGCTCAGCGTCTCTACGAGCGCGGTTTAATTACCTATATGCGTACTGATAGTGTCAACCTCTCCTCTGAGGCTATTGATACAGCTCGCGAGATCATTAAATCTGAGTTTGGCGATGCTTATGTACCATCTAAGCCTAATTACTATAAGTCCAAGGAATCCGCTCAGGAAGCTCACGAGGCTATTCGTCCGTCACATCCGCTCTCAGCTTTGCCTGCGGATGTCGATCGTGATGGTCAGCGTCTGTATGCCTTAATTAAGGCCCGCTATTTAGCCTGTCAGATGACCCCTCAGCTCTATGAGTCCACTTCTGTAAGTGTCGCTTGTAATGATTATGAGCTTAAAGCCTCAGGTCGTCATATTATCTTTGACGGTTTCCGTAAGGTTTGGGGCTTTGGTAAGTCTGAGGAGAATTTATTACCTGAGCTTAAGGTAGGCGATATTCTCTCTTTAGAGTCATTAGAACCTTTACAGCACTTTACACAGCCGCCCTCACGCTTCTCGGAGGCGACCTTAGTTAAGGAGCTTGAAAAGGATGGTATCGGTCGTCCTTCTACCTATGCGGCCATTATCTCCACTATTCAAGATCGCGGTTATGTCAAAATCGAGCATGGTCGCTTCTATGCTGAACGCATGGGAGAGGTGGTAACCGATAGATTGCGCTATAGCTTTAAAGATCTGATGGATACCTCTTTTACCGCCTCGATGGAAGATTCCTTAGATCTCATCGCTCAGGGTAAGGAAAATTGGCTTGAAAGCCTCGATAAATTCTATAAGAGCTTTGATGAGGAATTAGAGCGTGCGTCAGCCCCTTCAGATAAGGGCGGTATGCCTGAAAACAAGCCCTTAGAAATTTCCATGCTCTGCCCGCAGTGCGGCAAATATCATATGGCCGTACAGTCAGGTAAGACTGGTATGTTCCTCTCGTGCTTAGGTTATTATGATAAGTCCGTGCCCACCGAGGAGCGCTGTCATAAGACTTTAAATTTAGCACCTATCGATATCGGTACTCTCAATAAAAAGGAGCTTTCTGAAGAGGAAGAGGCCGCAATCTTACGCTCACGTCCGCGTTGCCCTAAGTGCCACTCGGTTATGGATGGTTATATTATCGATGATAGCCACAAGCTCTATCTATGCTCACTGCCAGGCTGTGATGGTTATAGCCTTGAAGAGGGTAATTTCAGCGCTGAAATCGATAAGGGCCCTGAGGTTGTCTGTGAGAAATGCGGTCAGATGATGGTGCTTAAGGAAGGCCGCTTTGGTAAGTATATGGCCTGCTCTAATGCAGCTTGTGGTAATACCCGCAAGATCTTAAAGAACGGTCAGGTGGCCCCGCCGCGTGAGGATCCGGTGGATTTACCTGAGTTACCATGTAAGACTGAGGGCGCGCATTATGTCTTGCGCGATGGTGCCGCCGGTATCTTCTTAGCCGCTCACAATTTCCCTAAGGTGCGCGAAACCCGTCCGCCTAAGGTCGCAGAGCTCAAACTTTTCTATGAGAGGCTCTCACCTAAATTTAAGTATTTAGCTCAGGCGCCCCTTACTGATGAAGAGGGTAATGAGACTGAGGTGCGTTTTAGCCGTAAGATGGGCAAGCAATATGTCATTGCCGTTAAAGATGGAAAACCTACAGGCTTTACTGCCTTCTATAACGAGCAAAATGCGCAGTGGGAAGTAGCAGAGGCTAAAAGTACGCGCAAAAAAACTAAATAAGACTTAGTTTAGCTTAAAGCCCCTTTAGAATTTAAAGGGGCTTTTTTAGGGCCTATAATTTGTATAAGCTCAAGTTTTATAAATTTTTTTTGAATTTTGATCCTGATAAAGATAAATATCGCCTTTAAGATCTATCCTTTAGCTTAAGTAAAGTTTCATAAAATTAATTTGTAAGTGAAACCGTAGGATAAAAGTATAAATTAAAGCTTAGGTTGATATTTGCAATTTTTCACATGAAACAAACATTGGTCTAGGCGTAATTTTCTTATAAAGAAATATATTGTATAAAATTTAGATTTGAGATAATTCACTTAAAATGGTTTAAAAACAAACGTTTTCTGTTAATTTAAATAATTTTGTGCTAAATTATCAGAAATTAGATTGCATGCAATAAAATAGTTTAGAACAAGAACTTGTGCAATAATATTGAAGCTTTTGCGTCAGATTAAATTGCCTTTTTGGAGCTTTTCATGGACTTAAGAGTACTGCGCTATTTCCTTAAAGTTGTGGAAGAGGAGAGTATTTCTAAGGCAGCTGAGGTTCTGCATTTATCGCAACCGACACTGTCACGACAACTTATGGATCTTGAAGAGGAGCTACACGTCAAGCTCTTCGTACGTGGCAATCGTAAGCATCGTATCAGTCTTACCGATAAAGGCAGGATTCTGCATCGCCGTGCTAACGAGCTTATTAGCTTAGCTTCTATTGCCGTCAATGAAATCAATAGCGATGCAAATAGCGTTTCCGGTTGTATCAGTGTTGGTGCGACTGAGACTCCTAATTTAAAGTTCATCACCGAACTTATGGCCTCTTTCCGGGCTAAATATCCGCATGTCACCTTTGATCTGCTCTCAACTTCCTATAAAGAAGTCAGAGAGTTTTTAGATAAGGGTATTTTAGATTTCGGTATCTTCCTCGATCCTTTCGATGTGCCGTATTTTGAGCATGTACAGATCCCGCAAAGCGATGTCGTCGGTCTTATTGTGAGAAAAGATCATCCTCTTTATAAAAAGGGCTATGCTGAGCATAAGGATATCTATCACTATCCTATAATTCTGCATAAAGAGCGTATGGTCGCTAAATCTCTAAGTGGCATTTTTGAAGTCAATTTTGATGATTTAGATGTAGTGGCCACCTTCAATCAGATTAACTCAGCTGCCGCCTGTGTGGAGGCGGGTTTAGGTGTAGCCTTAGGCATCGATGGTGTCTGCGATATGACTGATACTAATATAGCCTTTGTGCCGTTTAAGCCTGAGGTCAGACGTACTCTCAATATTGCCTGGAAGCCGGTGCATGCAAGATCGCAGGTTTCAGAATTATTTATTAAAGAGCTAC